>Ga0209127_100033_pt1 | contig 274114 bp, 270 predicted proteins | sample LakSupMetagenome_FD_187469 | JGI IMG/M metagenome (GOLD analysis project Ga0209127, IMG submission 187469) | Freshwater microbial communities from Lake Superior, Canada - Sta WM archaea (SPAdes) (version 2) | ecosystem: Environmental > Aquatic > Freshwater > Lake | place: Lake Superior, Canada... | reverse complement strand
AAGCCTATCTCGGCGACGTCATCGCCCGCATCGTCGCCGGTCATCCTCAGAGCCAGATCGACGACCTGCTGCCCTGGGCCTACGCGCCCCAGCCGCTCAAGGCCGTGGCCTGAAAACAGCGGTTACGCTACATGAAAGAACTGACAAGCACATTCGACTTCGAGACTATGAGCGACGACGGCCTCCTTGAGCTTCGGGCGGAGCTGCATGCGGAGCTTAAGAAGAGAGGGATAGCCCGAAGCGTTGGGCAAATGGCCGAACACCACGCAATTCGCTACTACAATTCGACGCCGGGGCGGCCAAACCTGCTGGCGGCCCCGGTTGGCACCGCGAATGTCGATGCTTTGTCCAGGCGAGGTGAGCGCTACTCGATTAAAGGCGTAGTTGACGCGAAGAAAACAGGGACTATCTATCCAGACAACATAGACCCCAACAAGCAATTGTTCGAATACATAATCGTCGTTAAAATGCACCAGGATTGGTCATTGGAAGCGATTTATGAATTTACCTGGCGACAGTTTCTTGACTGCCGAAGCTGGGATAAGCGAATGAACGCTTGGTATATTGGTTTATCAATCAGAGCACTGGCTACGGCAGAGAGATTTCTGCCAATTTAGGTTATGATTAGAGGATTGCTATCGCGACCTGCGTCCTCGCTCCGGGTGACGTGAGAATGGGGCGCGCTTGGCAACCAGTAATTGAATCTTGCGCTGGAAGCGCTTGACGCTGCAGTGACTTGAGAAGAGTCTAGCAACCGAATCCAGACAACGGCAAAGCATGACGGTGCATACCCAGGTTCCAGTTGTCGCGATTGAGGATGAGAAAGCGGCCGAGTTCGCCGATATCCTGCGCGAGCAGGTTCGCGAAAGGGCCGAAAGCGAACCGGGCGAGGGGATAGTTCTCGATGCGCACTTGCTCGCCGTGTCGATGGATTATCTCGAAGACCAGGGCGGCGTTGCGACCGACGTCGGCGAAGGAGCGGTCGGCGCCGACGATTTCGTCCGAATGCCTTTCAAGGCCAAGATCAAGAACACGAATGTCCTGATCCTCGGCTATCTACCAATCGGCTCGGACGGCCAGCTTACGCTGTTCACCGCCCGCTACGGCGACGATCCGGCCGACCGCACCCTGAGCGTCGGCGAGTTCCGGAGCAGGATCGAACAGGCGCGCAGGTTCTTCATCCTGGCCTACAACGAGCCCGACCTGTTCGCCGACCATGCGCAGGTTCGTCCGCTCGTCGACCACATCACCGATCAGGGCGACCGGATTTCCGAACTCCGCATCGTCTTCGTGACCAACCTGAAGCTGGGCACCAGCAAGTACGACCGCGAAGTCAGCCTCGGCGACATCGACGTCGTCTATGACGTCTACGACGTCGAGCGCCTGCACAAGCTGTCGGACGAAACGTTCAGCGCCTCCGACATCGTCGTCGACTTCAACGAGGTCCTGAAGAGGCCCGTGCCGTGCCTGGAAGCGACGGGCCGGGACGAGCCCTATAAGAGCTACCTGCTCATCCTGGACGGGACGACTATCCACTGGCTGTTCAAGAGGTATGGGCCCAGGCTCTACGACACGAACCTCCGTTCCTATCTCGACAACAAGACGAAGGTGAACAAGGACATCATCAAGACGGCGAGGGAGCAGCCCGACCGCTTCCTCGCCTACAACAACGGGCTGACGGCGACCGCGCAGGAGATCGAGGTCTCGACCTACCACGGCCAGCCCAGCATCTCGCGCATCGTCGGCCTACAGATCGTCAACGGGGCCCAGACGACCGGTTCGATATTCAAGGCCATCGAGGGGCTGCCGAAGAGCAAGCGCGGCGAGGTGGACCTGTCCCAGCTCTCTGTCTCGGTGAAACTGACCAAGGTCACCGGCGACGACCTGAAGGAGTTCGTCCCGCGCATCACGCGCTATGCCAACACCCAGAACCCGATCCAGGCCGCCGACCTCGAAGCGAACGAGGAGCTCCACCGGCGCCTGGAGCAGCTCGCCAACGAGTCCTGGACGCCGGGAACGTCGACGCGCTGGTTCTACGAGCGGACCCGCGGATCGTATCAGGCCGCCATGAACCGCGAGGGAACGACACCCAAGCGAAAGGCCGACTTCAAGGCTCAGATCCCCAAGGAGCAGCGCCTCGGGAAGACGGACCTCGCGAGGTTCTGGATGTCGTGGAACCGCCATCCGCACCTGGTCAGCAAGGGTGCCCAGAAGAACTTCGACGCCTTCAAGAAGATGGTGTCTGATCCGTCCGGCGGCATCCCGATGGAGAAGGTCGACGAAAAGTTCTTCCGGGACGTCGTGTCGATGGCGATCCTTTTCCGCGCCGCCAGCGCCGCGGTGACGTCGGCGGGGATCGGCGGCGGCATCGGCTCGATGGTGAAGGCCTACGTCACGTCCTACCTCGCCTACCGCCTCGGCGAACGTATCAACCTGGATATGGTCTGGCAGAACCAGGACGTCTCCGACGCCATGAAGGCGCTTCTCGACAAGTGGACGCCGCTCGTCCTGGAGCGGATGAAGCTGAATGCCGGCGACCACACGACCGAGTGGTTCAAGAAGGAGAACTGCTGGCTCGACGTTCAGGGGCTCGAAGCCGCACTACCGACCCCGCTTCCGCCGGAATGCGGCGTCCCGGAGGCACCCAAGACGTCGCCCGCGGCAGCCACCGAGCCCAAAGCAGCGGAGAAGGCTCCGGCGTCCGCGAACGCCGGCCCGCTCGACCTGGAGGACGATATCGCCGTCACGAAGGCGCTTTCGTCCGAGGACTGGTACAAGGCCTCGAAATGGGCCGGCGACGCGGAAGGCTTCACCACCTGGGAGCAAACCTTCGCACTGGACATGGCGAAGTACGCCATCACGGGCTGGCCCAAGCACCTGCCTTCCGTGAAACAAGCCAAGACGGCCGCGCGGATCGCCCGGGGCGCGATCAGGGCCGGCGTGCTGGCTGCGCCATAGACACTACCTGCGCTTCCCGCCGGCGGCGAACGGGACGTCGGGAAGCGGCGCGCGCTTCCTCGTTCCGGCTCCCGGCTTGGGAGCTTCCGGAAGGTCATCGACGGCGTCGGCGTTGGCCTTCCGGCCCGGGTTCATCGACCACTCGGCGGCCCGGCTCACGAAATCCTCGTCGCCGATTGTCGTGCTGACGAGATCCTCGTCAAACTTGATGTCGACGAGGAGAGGAAAGCGCACCGCCTGTCCCGACACGATGCCCTGTCCCGGTCCGAAGGACTGCAGGACATTGGCGTCGCTCTCCGACAGGTTTTCCATGACCGACCTGACGAAGTTCTTGTCCCTCGGATTGACCAGCCTGAGGACCAGGAAGCTGTTGCACTGGGACAGGATCGTCTCGTCGAGACGGGAGGGCCGCTGTGAGATCAGCATGAGGCCCGTGCCGAACTTGCGGCCCTCGGTGATCACCTTCCGGATGGTCGCGAGCGACGGCGTCTCGTCGGTGCCCTCCCGGCGTCCGGGGACGAAGTTGTGCGCCTCCTCGACCACGGTCATGAAGGGGGCTATGCGTCCCGACAGCTGGGCCCGGTGAGCGAACAGGTTCTCCAGGACGATGGACGCGATGGCGGACTGGGTGAGGTGATCGAAGCCCGCGAGGTACAGGATCGAGATCTGGCCCGGCCGGATGATGTCGTCGGGTGCCGTTTCGGGGTCGGGCAGCTCCGCGAACGTATATCCCTTGGGGCGGAGGAGCTCCATCAGGCGTTCGTTGTTCTTCTGCATCGACAGGAGCGCGCGCCGGACCATTTCGAGCGAGCGCCGGACGGCGTTCACCGTACCAGGATGGGTCCCGGCATTATTCTGGCCGCATGACTGGACCAAGTCCTGGATGTACCTCTCGGCCAGCATGCCGGCGTCGAACCGCGTGGCGCCGACCAGCGTCTGGAAGAAGTCCTTCTGAGGGTCCGTCATCCGATGACCCATCTTCGCGATCAGATCCTCGACGACGCCGGAATCCTGGCCGTAGATCCGGATCGAAGGATAGAAGAGCTTCACGTCGACGCCGCCGAGCTCCTTCTGCTTCTCGAAGAACGCGAGGTAGTCGCCGTGCGGGTCGAGGATCAGGATCGGGTACCGGATCTCGGTGAGCTCGCGTAGCACGCGGCGCGCGGCGACGGTCTTGCCGCCGCCGGTCATGGCGAGGATCGCGAGGTGTCTCGACACGATCTTGTTCGCTTGCAGCGACACCTCGACATCCTGCCGCCCGATCAGGCTTCCGAGATGCAGCTTGGCCTTGGCGATCCTGTCGTCCTCCCCGGTCAGCAGGACGCGGATGACCTCCGCCGGCGGCGTGTAGACGCCGGCCGCCGGCTTCACCGGGTAAGTGACCGGCGACATCTTCAGGTTCGTCGCGTCGGAGGTCCTCGTGGCGCCCAGGATCAGCACCTCGGCCTGCAGGTAGTCGCGGGTGGTAGACAAGACGGTATCGAGAAGACTGGTGTCCTGCTCCGCCAGTTCCTGGGCGGCCTCGGCCGGGAAGAACGGGTTCACCCGGTTGATCGAGGTGACGCGTCCCCAGATGATCGCACCGTAATTGCCTTCGTGCCCCGGTACGTCGGTCGGCGTGGCGACTATATCGCCGAGCTTGGCACCGTAGCTTTTCAGTATGAAGCCGTAGGTGTCGGTCGAGGCGTCGCCCACGACGGTCCCGATCCTGCGGTCCTTGTTCTTGATCCAGTCGGCCATTGTCGTTCCCGGAAATCAGAGCTTGGGGCGGTAGAGCCAGTCACGGCCGGTGGCGGAGAGCATTCTGACCGCATAGTCCCGGACCTTCGGATCGTCGGTGGCGAAGGCCTTCCGGAGCAGGTTCACCTTGTGGCCGGTCGCGATCTGCCGACCCATCCAGTTAGGCACCTTCGCGAACCTGTCGACGACGTCGAGCCCGACCGGGAAGGCATAGCGCGGCAGCAGCCTGCTGGTGTGAAGAACGAGCGACAGGAGATCCTCGACCGCCGTGCCCTCGAACGTCTCGACCCGCAGGGGCTGGGCGCGCTCGGAAGGCTTGACGAAGGAGGTCAGGGCGAGAGGAAACCGCTCGATCCAGGTCTTCCAGTCGGCCGGCCACTTGTTCTGTTCGTTCCGGTCACCCTGCCGGTTCACCGGGATCGGCACTACGTATTCGCCTTCCAGAAGGATGAGGTCGAGCAGCTGGGTGTCGGAAAGCCCGTAGCGCTTCAGGAACTTCTCCGTCTTCACCCGCCGTGCGTTGTCGAGTTTCCCGCGCTCGATCATGCGGTCGAGGATGTTCTTGATGAACCGCCGGCCGCCGCCATCCCTCTCGACAACACCGGCGACCGTCGTTCCTGACTGCTTCATCCGTTCGAGGATTTCGAGATAGAGCGGAATGAAGTGCCGTTCCTTCTCGGCGTGACCCGTTCGACCCGACAGCTTCCTGGCCTTATCGGACGTGTATGCTGGGAAGCCCGGTGTACCGTACGGAGAGACCGGATTGATGAGCGGTCCCTGCACCAGAAGTGCGTCGAGTTCGGTGCGTTCGAGGATGCTGCGGCAGGCGCCTGCCTCCGCGATGATGCGGGCGGCGTCTCGCAGCTTGGTGACGTCCTCGAAGACGTCATCGTAGATGTCCTGGGAAGGATCGTAGAGATCGTCCACCATGTGCATGTCGATGGCGAACTCTTCCCGCTTCTCGTCCTCCGTTTCCTCGACGCCGGGACGGACAAGGTAGGAGCCGACACGGACCGCGAGAGGCGCGGCTCCGGGAAGTGCCACGTTCGCGACGCCGCCGTCGACGAACCCGTAACGTCGGCCCTTCTGCTCGGGCCAGTAGCTGCCGGGTCGGTACTCGATCCGGGCGATCCCGCCGTCGTCCCGGAGGAACTGGTCGAGGAGCCTAGCCGTATGCCGAAGATGCTCCGCGAAACTCTCCTGCGCCTCGGCACTGTCGGCACCCGCTGCGCGAAGCAGGTTGGCCATGAAGTGCCCGAGGGAGATCCTGGTCTCGATCCTCTCCTGGACCTCGTCCTCGTCCAATGCTTCCTCGCCCGCAGGTTGGCAGATTGCTGGGATGCAGTGTGTTTCGGATTCAGTCGATGAACAAGAAGGACGAAGCCGCTCCCCCCAGGCTTCATCGCGGCGACATCATGAGCCCGGAGACCCGCAGCGCGGTGATGTCCCGCATCCGCGGCAAGGGCACGAAGCCGGAGCTGGCGATGGAGGCGGGCCTCTCCCAGCGTGGACTGATCTTCGAGACCCATGCCCGGGACCTACCGGGAAGGCCCGACATCGTGATCCGGGAGGCGCGCGTCGCCGTCTTCGTGGACGGCGATTTCTGGCACGGACGCGACTTCGCGAAGTGGCGGCTAAAGCTGTCGGAGAAGTGGGAATTGAAGATCGCCGCCAACATCTCCCGCGACCGCCGCAATCGAAAGGCATTGCGGGCGGCCGGGTGGAAGGTGATCAGGATCTGGGAACGGGAAGTGAAGGCCGATACCGCCCGCTGCGTGCGCCGGATCATGCGCGCCTGCGCTGAGTCCAGCGAGCCACAGTAGGGTTAATTCGCTTTTCAGCTCCTGGCCGGAAACATGAGCTGCTTGAAAGAAGCCAAGCTACCTGGCAGCCTGGCAACGTCGCCGGCGATTCTCTGGTGGCTCCGGGGGATGTGGTGGTTCGCACGGTCGATCTTTTCTGCGGTGGGGGTCTCAGCAGTTGGGGCGCACAGGCCGCCGGCGCCCAGATCGTAGCCGGAGTGGATGCATGGGACCGCGCCACCGCGACGTTCCAGCGGAACTTCCCCAAGGCGTTTGTCAGGAACTGCCGCCTGTCCATGGACAGCGGTCCGGAGATCTTCGGGCGCGACATCGGCCCGGTCGATCTCCTGATCGCCTCGCCCGAATGCACGAACCACTCGATTGCCAAGGGCAACAAGCCTCGCGACGAGGACAGCCGGAGGTCCGGTTCGTTCGCCGTCGAGTTCCTGAGGAAGATGGGCAAGGCCGCACCCCGCTGGGTCGTCCTGGAAAACGTCGCGCCGTGGCGGCACTGGTCGGGCTACAGCGATCTTATCAGAGGATTGGAGGGCCTCGGCTATCATTACGAGACCCTGATCCTGGACGCGACGAACTTCGGAGTGCCCCAATCGCGAAAGCGCCTGTTCGTGGTCGGCGACCGCGCAGGTAAGCCGCGGCTACCGACAAAGGGGCCGGCCACGTCCCTGACCGCACGCGACATCCTCTTCGACAACCCGACCTGGAAGGAAGGGCCGCTCTACACACCGACCCGGTCGCCCAACACGCTAGCCCGAGCCCAGGCCGGCATCGATGCCCTCGGCAAGGGCGTCGATTTCCTGGTGGTCTACTACGGTTCGGACAAGGCGGGGGGCTGGCAGGCCCTGGACCGTCCTCTCAGGACACTGACGACCCTCGACCGGTTCGGCCTCGTCCGCTGGAGGGACGGCGAGCCGACCCTTCGCATGCTCCAGGTGCCCGAACTGGTCCGGGCGATGGGCCTTCAAGACCGCAAGCCGGCAAGAGGCCCAAGCGTTCCTTTTCGCTTCTCGGACGATTGCAGCCGCAGGGAACGGGTGAAGATCGTCGGCAACGGTGTGTGCGCGCCGGTGATGGAGGCCATCGTCCGGTCGCTCACCGCGACCGCGTCTACGAAGGTTCAACCTAGCGGACTAGCAGCCTGACTTCGGAGCTCTAATAGCCGCACTGTCCGTTCGCCGTATTGGTCTGCTCTCATCGAGAACACAGAACTTCGGATCACAGTAGGTTATTCGCTGTTGGCGCTAGCCGCACGTCGGCAATTGCGCTTCCCCCCCCCCGCGACGCCCTGGCCCTCGGGCGGACCGACAGGATTTTGAAACTGGTTTCAAACCTGTTCTAAGAGCCGCTCGACTTTGACGGCGGACCATGCGCCACTCCGCGCTGTCGGGATTCGGCGAGCGTTAAGGGCGGCGGCGATCTCGCGCAGGGAGCAAGCCCCGGCAGCCCGGATCTCGGCTACGATGGGGGCGAGGTCAATCGCCCGGCGCATGGCTTTGCCCTTGCGCACGGCCAGGCTAATGGCCCGGCCCTGTTCGGCCACGGCAGCAAGGTTGCCCCGGTCGCCACCGAGCTTCACGCCGCGCGCCTTGGCAGCCGCGAGCGCCTTCTTAGTGCGTTCCGAGATGAGCCCGGCTTCGAGTTCCGCCACGGCGAGCATCTGGCGGAGCATGAACCGTCCCGCCGGGCCCTCAATCTTCGGCAGGTCACAGAACCTGACCTCGACCCCGGCCGCCACCAACCGAGCCATGAAATCGGGATTGCGGGTGAGCCGGGAGACGTTGGCGACTACGAGCACCGCACCCATGATACGACACCGGGCTAGAGCCTTATCGAGGTTCGGCCGGTCATCGCCCTTGGTGGTCCCGCTCTCGACCTCGACGAATTCTCCTATCAGCTCCCGGGAGCCGCCGTTGAGGAATGTACGGACGGTCTCGCGCTGAGCTTCGAGGCCGAGGCCGCTGATGCCCTGCTTGCTGGTGGAGACGCGCAGATATGAAACAAAGGCTCCCTGAGCCATGCATCACCCTACCCACAATAGACTGTTACGTTTGAAGCCACGAACATTGCTACAGACGTAACAGGCGCTAAGCACATGGCAAGCAGGATTTCGCGCATCTGGATCAGTGAGCCCTACGGCTTTCGGTCCGTAATCGTTTTGGACTGCTTCATTGGCATGGCTCAAACAGCTTGCCTGGGCCTCTAGACCAATCCCTGTGCAACACCTCCGACGTGGCGGCGGCACCTGAGACGATCAGGGCAGTTTTCGCATCGCGAAAATGCTGCTCCCTATCACATGACTCACCCGCCGTCTCCGCTCGGCGACCACGGGATCGTCCGGCATTGCGCGTACTAGAGGCCTTCCAGCTTAGACGCAGTTGCGCGATCAGTTGCTTAGTATCGGCTCACTCTGGTCGGTCGGCCGATAGCCGCGCGCAGCCATGCAGCCGGTATAGACGTTGGTCATGAGCTGCGTCGGGTAAACCCCAGGCGCCGTGAGGATGGCTTTGCTCACCTCGCCATTGCAAACAGACTTGTCCTGCCGCATCTGGGCTGCCAAGGCGGGGCTGTCGCTCAGGGTTTTTCCGTCGATGCGGGCCATGATGGGGACGGTTGGCGCGCAGCCGGCAAGCGCGGCGACGACGGCAATGGCAACAACGACACGAAACATGGCGTCTCCTCGGATACGGTAGAAGGATGTCAGCGAGCCCGAGGGCCAGCCGATGCCGAGCCCTGGAATGGACTTGCGACATTGCGAAGAGTGGACGGGCAGGCCCGTCCTGGGCTGAGGCATCAGCAGAACTTTCGCCAGACGCTGTCCATGTCTTCGACCTCCTCTTCCAGAAAGGTCAGGTCGGGTCGGGCCGCAGAGACAACACGCTGAAACCCATTCCGGCCGCCGAAGCTGTTCTTCGAACTGACCTCTCCGCAGACCATGGGGACGCCGCCCGTCCTGCTCACCGCAAGGCGGCCGAACTGGGCGCTCCGAGGGTCTTTGAGGCGATCCTTGATGGCGTCCTTCGCCTTCGCGATCCAAGCCTCATTCTTGAGTTCCGCTTCGACCGTGACTTGCCGTTGCCGTTGAGCTTCCTGTCTCTCCTGCTCTGCTTTCGCTTTTGCCTCTGCCCACCTAGCCACGTCGCGAGCGTGCGCCAGAACAGGCTCCAGCAGCGGAAAGCAAGCCGACAAAGCTGAGACCGGCAACTGGCGAAGCTCCCTGCGGGCGGGGTCGGAGCGCGCACCAGCATGCCCCAACAAGTCGTCCATACCCGCGACAAAGCTAGCAGCAGCCTCGGCAACTGATCTTGTGCTGTTATAAAGGCCGCGCGCTTCTGCCCGTGCCACCCCACGACCGAGAGCCTGTACATCCTCGGCTTTCAGCACTTCCGGGCATTGCGCGTACGCACCGCTTGTCAGGGCGCAAGCGAAGGCAACAACCTTCAAGCCCAGCCGCACCGTGTTGTTTGCTGACGCTCGCTGATCGCAACCGTCCCCGAGCGCACAGCTAACACCGATACCGACGGACAGCGAAGACATTCCGGCTCCAACTATAATTGTCGTTATAGTTACGGCCGAAATGACCACAAGCTGAATACATGGTCAACCGGCCGGCTCCGTGAAAACTCCGGTCCATGGAGAAGGATTTCGCAGAAGAGCTAAGCCGCCGGCTCATGGGAGCCCGCGAGAGGAAGGGCATTTCGCAGGAAGCTCTCGCGGCCAAGGCAAATATCAGCGCCCAGAGTGTCTCGAACTACGAGAACGCTCGGTCCGTGCCTTCACTGGCCAGCCTCCTAAAAATCGCCGAAGCGTTGGACACGCCGATCTCACAGTTGCTCGACAGGCTGGATGATCGACGGATGCCGTTACGCACAGCGCGATATGAAGACGAGGCCGCTCTCATGCGGCTCCTTGGTGTGTTGACGGAAGCGCAGGTCCACACGGTGCGCGCCCTCGTCGAAACGCTCAACAAGCAGCACTGGGGTGTCGAGGTCGCACGTGTTCGTCGTCGATCCACGTCCGATGGGGCTGGCTCATAGTCCAGAGCGCAGAGCGGAGGCAGCGCTGCCGTGACACTGTTGCGTTAAAAGCACGCCCCGCCATGAATTGCTTCTAGTCTGACAACGCCTGACTATAACGATGATGATAGATCGTGAGAGCCGCGTTTGCCGCTCGCCTTGCGTCCGGCTGTGCAGTCCTACCCGCCATCTTTGCAACCGGGTTCAAAAATCCTTCGCTCGTGAATGCACGCAGCGAACGCATTGGCTCATGCTTCCTTGCTGAATTCATTGAGCTTTCTTCCGCTCACACCGTCACTGCAAGCGCACGACGTAAAAACAGACAGCTACTCGCTTGGGTGGCGTAGCAGGCTTCGCGCTCAAATTTTGCACCCAGGTGCAAAAGGCGCTGCACGGTTCGGTCGGCTCCCCGGCCGGACGGGGAGGTTAGCGCCCCTAACGAGCCTACTAGGCCGGCTTTTGCAGCCGCTCTTGTTCCCTCAACAACCCGCTTGCACGCCGCCGTGAACCGATGTTCCTCGTGAGCATCAAGCGGGTGTCGTGTGGCAGCCGCGCTTCTCCGAGCAAGGGAATGGTATGGCGGATAACGAGAGCGAAACGGTAGAAAGGGCACGCGTCCAGGTCAGTAAGATGCGCAAGCGCATCCGAGAGGCGATCGAGGCGGGGCGCACATACGACGCCAAGGACCTTGCCCGAAAACTGTTCCGCTCCCATGCCGTGAAGGTAGTGGCTTGCCACGAAGCGCTGGCGAGCCGGTCGGCGTATGAACGCGGCAGGCTGCCGAGCTTGGATACGCTTGTCAGCCGCATCGGAGATTTCGAGGGCGACGATCAGGCAGTTCGGGTCATCCGGCAGCCCAAGGGCGGCGGGCGGTTCCGGGACACGTTCGACTACGCAGTCCTCGACCGGGCGAGACAGCAATGGGTGAAGCTGAGCGTCGAATTGCTGACGCGCCCTCACCCGAACCAATCCGGCGTCACTGGCTCCGGTCCCGCGGCGATTATGGACCGCATCCGGGAACTCGTGAAGTCCGGCACATACCGTTACGCAGCAGAGTTCGACATCAAGAACTGCTTCCAGAGCATCCAGAACGTGGATGCGATCAGGGCGGAGTGGAACCTGCCGAACTGGGCGATCCAGAAGATCGTGACCCTCAAGGAAAAGGAGGACAAGGGACTGATCATCGACAGGAAGGGAAGGGCTCCCACGAGCTCGTCTTCTTCTATGGGGACTTTGACGACGCGGGGCCTTCCGCAGGGAGCGTCCACCTCTCCGCTCTTCGCCTACAGCTTGAACCGGCCGGTGCTGGAGGCTTTGGAGCGCGAGCACGGGCACGAGGCCGTGGTGTTCAATCACTGCGACAACTTCCTCGTCCTGGGCATTTCACGGGAAGCCGTGGAACGGACGCATCGAACCCTGACTACGTTGCTCGCTGAGCAACCGGTCGGTCCGCTTGCGCTACACATCAAAACCGCTCCGACCCCTTTGGGTCGGGGCATCACCTTCCTCGGCTATCGGATTAAGAAGAGCGCCGGAAGCACCATCATTGGGATCACCGCCGAGCGTAAAGCCCGCTTCCTCCAAGAGGTCCGCGCCCACCTGAACAGTGCACGCGGTGTCGCCGAGGGACGGGGAAGAAACGTCCACTTAGAGGCCCTACGACAGCAGGTCGTGGGCTGGGTTTCTTCCTTTTCGGCTGCGCCCAACGATCTCGTCACGATCATCCGAACCCTCGACCATCTTTTCATCTGCATGAAGGAGAATGCGACCGTCGGGGCAACGATGCACCAACTGGCGCGAAAAGTTCCGACCCAGTCGGCATTGGACGCAAACCTGCTCCCGCCGTCGGCCCCCTCGAGGCCTCGGACTGTTCAAGTCATGCGCTGGGCCAGCGACATCCTCGATGCTCCCCCGCGAGGCTTCTCGATCCGGCAGGCAAAACGCAATATCACCTTGTGGTGGGAGGCCCGCAACAGGGCGGCGGCTTAGATGACGAGATGACGCAAGTCCAAGCCCGGATACGTCACCTTGGCAATCTCGCGCGCCAGCGTGCTCGGCCTCGTGCCGGAGCCGTAGTCGTCCTCGGTGCTGCCGCTCGACCAACCACCAAGCTCCCGGACCCGCTCCTGCGAGATTTCGGCCTCGCGCAGGGCGTCGCGGAACGTGTGCCGGAAGCTATGGAAGTTCAGGCGACTGTCCCGGATTTCGACCTTGTCTAGGAAATTGGCGAACCATTTGGAGAAGTTATCCGAGATGTAGCCCGTGCTGGCGGTTGTCAGGTCGGGGAAAAGGCGGGCCTTCGCAGGTTGCCTCGCCCTGACGGTGGCGACATGGTCAAGGAAGCCGAGCCGCTTCAGTTGGGGATGGATCGGGACGAAGCGATGGCCGGCTGCGGTCTTCACCCGCTTCACACCATCCTCATCGGAGCGGATTAGGATGACGTCGGTTCCGTCCTCGACAGCGATGTCGTCCTCGGTGAGCTGGCAGATTTCGTTGAGGCGCATCCCTGAATAAAGCGAGACCAGCGGGACCCAGAAACGCCCCCTGCGCGGCCGATTGGGTCCTGGCCGGTTATACCCCGGCCCGTCGTCGACACAGCCGCTGTAGAGCGGCGCTGCGAAGATGGCCTTGAGGTCGGCGACGGTGAAGGGAAGCCGCTTGTCCTTACGCTTCATGCCGTCGCTGGCCAGCCGCAAGCCTGTCGCCGGGTTCTTCTCGATGATGTGCTCGGTGACGGCGAAGTCGAGCAGCGAGACGAAGGCGCTCATGTAGCTGTTGGCTGTCGTAACCGACATTGGTGCCAACTCCTTCGCCTTGGCGATCTCCAGGACCTCGGCGAGCTTCTTTTTGGGGAACCGCTTCGTTGCGTTGGAGGGCAGCGCCTTGACCGTGTCGAGCAGCTTGCGTGCCTTCTCGCGGTCTATAGCGGAGACCAGCGTCTTCCCGCCGACGACGTCCTTGAACAGCCGGGCCTGGGCATCCTGCTTGAGTTTCGTCTTGGGTGAAGGCGCCGCTCGCGTCGGATCGGCGTTGTAGCGCTTGATCAGGTCGGCGAGCGTCACCGTGGAGATTGCAACGGGTTTCAATTCGGTCGCGGCGGACAGACCGTAGAAGTTCGGGTTGAGCGTCACGGCCGCGCGCCCCGTCGCCCGGTTGAGCAGCCGCCTCTCCCGCTCGATCATCGCAGCGTGGACGGCCCGCGAGAGCTTCGTTCGCCACGCAGGTTCGACCGAACCATTCCCCGGCAAGACACCCGCCTCCGCCAATAGCTTATCGACCTCTTCATGGACGGTGCGGGAGACCTCCTCGAACCGTTCAATATGGGGCAGGTCCTCACTGAGGTTCTGGATGACTTCTGCGTCGCCGATCTCGACCGGACGGCTGGCGCCGGCCCTCTCCTGTTCAACGAACCAGCGGGTTGCCAACGCCCAAACCTGCTCTTCAGTCAGGGTGACCTGAGCCGCCGTGACGCCGCCGGCTGCGGCGCGCTGCCGTTCCAAGGTCACGCGGGCGTCGTCGAACTCGGCTTCGACCTTGATGCGCTCGATGCGAACGCGGCGCTTGGCCTCGGCTGCATCAGCGGTGCCCAGCGTCCGGCGGACTTCAAGTTTGCGGAGGATTGGGCGCAGTTCGTCGGGGACACGGACGCGCAGCCACCATGTACTGCCGCGAAGTTGTAGATGCTCAGGGCGCCGCGCCATTTAGGGTTCGCATGCCGTTGTGTACCACGAATATGTACCAACCAGCACGCCAAGGCGCTGCAATCAAACAATTTTTTGGGAGATCAACACGTTACGTGCGGCCTGGTGGAGCTGAGGGGATTCGAACCCCTGACCTCTGCAGTGCGATTGCAGCGCTCTCCCATCTGAGCTACAGCCCCCAGGGCGCTGGCCTTCTAGGCCCTGCGTTGCGCTCCTGTCAATCGCTTGCGACAGGAGTTTTGTGGGTGTCTCCGGCGGAGCGCCCTGGCTTCTCGGAGATGCTGCTCGATGCGTGCCGTTCTCGACGTCGTGATGCTGGCGCTGAACCTCTATGTCTGGCTGCTGATCGCCTCGGCGGTGCTGAGCTGGCTGATCGCCTTCAACGTCGTCAACACCCGCAACCAGTTCGTCTCGACGGTCTGGGATTTCCTCTATCGCATCACCGAGCCGGCGCTGCGGCCGATCCGCAACATGCTGCCCAATCTCGGCGGCATCGACATCTCGCCGATCATCCTGCTGCTGCTGATCTTCTTCATCCAGAGCGTGATCACCCGCTACATCTATCCCAACGTCTTCTAGCCGGCATGACCGCCTGGTCCGTCACGCCGGACGGGCTTGCGATCGCCATCCGCCTGACGCCGCGCGGCGGCCGGGACAGCCTGGACGGTGTCGAGACGCTGGCCGATGGGCGCCAGGTGCTGAAGGCCAGGGTCCGTGCGGCGCCCAGCGACGGAGAGGCCAATGCCGCCCTGATCGCGTTGTTGGCCAAGGAACTGGGACTATCCCGCTCGCAGCTGTCGCTGATCGCCGGTGCGAGCGCGCGGCTGAAGCGAGTCGTCGTTCACGGCGATGGAGAGGCGCTGGCAGCGCGATTGCAGAAGCAGCTTTGCGAGATTTGATGCTGCGTTGCAGCAGAATCATCGATGGCGGCTCTTGACGAAGGCACTCGCCTTCTGGCCCTTACATGCCATGGACCAGCCAACTCCTCAGCCGTTCCCGCAGCGCCTGACGGAAGGCTATCGCGCCTTCCTCGACGACCGCTTTGTCCGCGAGCAAAGCCGCTACGAGAAGCTCGCCGAAAGCGGCCAGACGCCGAAGATCATGCTGATCGGCTGCTGCGATTCGCGGGTCTCGCCCGAAGTGATCTTCGATGCGAGCCCGGGCGAGATGTTCGTGATCCGCAATATCGCCAACCTGATCCCGCCCTTCTCGCCGGACGACCAGCTGCACGGCACCTCGGCCGCGCTCGAATACGGCGTCCAGGCGCTCAAGGTCGAGCATATCGTCGTGCTCGGCCATGGCCGCTGCGGCGGCATCAAGGCCTTCGCCGACGATACGCAGGGGCCGCTGTCGTCCGGCGACTTCATCGGCCGCTGGATCACGCTGGTCGAGCCCGCAGCCAGGCGTTCGGGCGGCCGCGGCCGGAACGAGACCCTGGACGATTATGTCGAGCGCCTTGCTTTGCTTTCGGTGCAGCAGTCGCTTGCCAACCTGCGCACCTTCCCTTGCATCAACATCCTCGAGGGTAAGGGCAGGCTGCATCTGCACGGGGCCTATTTCGCGGTTGCGACTGGCATGCTCATGCTGCTCGATCCACTGACCGGGCAGTTCATCCCGGCGGTCGGCGAGATGCCGAAGAAGGTTCAGATGATCCGCTGCTCGGAGGCGGAGCCCGGACAGGACGGTTGACGTCTGCTCCGGATCGGGTGAGTTTTAGTCAATCCGCCGCTTGAAACGGCGGTCGCTGGGGAAAAATTTTGCAATCCGGCCTGATTTCGCCGGACAAGCATTTTTGCTGCGCCGCACCGATGACGAACCCGGAAGCTTGCGCTAGATTGCGCGCTCCCGGTCACTATCGTTGAAGCTGCATGTTCGATCGTCGTAAGCCCGCCGCCCCGGCGCCCTTCGTCACCCACGAGAATATCGAAGCCAAGGTCAAGTGGTTCGATCCGGAGAAAGGCTTCGGCTTTGCCTCTCCGGCGGACGGCTCCGGCGACGTTTTTCTCCACATCTCGGCCATCGGCCCGCAGGATCCCCAGGACCTGCAGCCCGGTGCGACCATCATCTGCGATCTCGGCGAAGGAAGGCGCGGCCTGCAGGTCGTCTCCGTCCACGAGATCGATGCCTCGACCGCAGCCCCTGCGGCGCCGCGTGGCGCCGGTGGTCCCGGCGGCGGTGGCCGTCCGTTCTCGCCGCGCCCGCCGCGCGACGATTTCGGCGGCGGCTATGGCGGTGGCGGCGGCTATGACCGCGGCGACCGTGGTGGCTTCGACCGCGGCGATCGCGGCGGCTTCGATCGTGGCGCCAGCGCCCCGATGGAAGGCCCGTTCGACGGCGCGGTGAAGTTCTTCAACACCGATCGCGGCTTCGGCTTCATCGCCCCCGACAAGGGCGGGCCGGACGTGTTCCTGCACGTCTCGTCCCTGAGCCGCAGCGGCCTGCAGCCGCCGATGGACGGGCAGCGCGTGCGCTTCTCGATCCGCGCCGGCAAGAAGGGCCCCGAGGCCGCGAACATCAGCTTCCTCTGAGAAGCTGACTTCAAGCAAAGCTCGCCGGTCAGGCTGCACCAGCCTGACCGGTCTATGATCTTGAGGGATCGTTGAGGCGGCGGGTCGAAAGGCTCTGCCGCCTCAAACGCGTTCGAGGGCTCGGTGCGGCAGGGCCGGCAAGCTGACGCCAATCCGATCGCCGGGCCGGACCTCGCCGCCGGCCAGCACGATTCCCATGATCCCCGCCTTGCGGATCAGCTTTCCGTCCGCATCGCGCCCGAGCACGGCCTTGAGCAGGCCGGGTTGGAAGGCTTCGATCTGGACGCACGGATTGCGCAGGCCGGTGATCGCGACGAGGGCATCGGGGCCGAGCCGCAAGCGCGTGCCGGCGGGCAGGCTGAGCAGGTCGAGGCCGCGCGTGGTGACGTTCTCGCCCATGTCGCCGGGACGGAGCGAGAAGCCCTTGGCCGCGAGCTCCTCGAACAGCTCGGCCTGGATCAGGTGGATCTGACGCAGATTGGGCTGTGTCGGATCGACCGCGACGCGCGAGCGGTGCTTCACGGTCTCGCCGCAATGGGCGTCGCCTTCGACGCCGAGGCCCGCAAGCAGGCGAATCGCCGGCAGGAGCGGCTTGCTGAAGCGGTGGCCTTCGTCCCGCGCGACTGCGATGACCGTTCCCATCGTCCTCACCTCCATGCTGGCGGCACTTCTCTGGCATGCGGGGTGGCGATTCGGGAGCGGGTTGCGCAATAAAAAACCGGGCCCGTCATCAGGCCCGGTCGATCGCCCCTTTGAAACGGCTGTCGGCGGTCAGTGCTCGTCGCCCTCGAGCCCGCCAATATGCTTCTGGGTGTAGAGTTCGAGGCCAATGCGGCCGATCAGGTCGAGCTGGGTCTCGAGGAAGTCGATATGGCCTTCCTCGTCCTTCATCAGGTTCTTGAACAGCTCTTCGGACGGATAGTCGCCGACATCGCGGCAGTACTTCGCCGCTTCCTGATAAAGAGCGCGCGCCTCGACCTCGGCCTTGAGGTCGCACTCGATCACTTCCTTGACGTTCTCGCCGATGCGCAGCGCGTCGAGGGTTTGCAGGTTCGGGAAGCCTTCGAGGAAGAGGATGCGGTCGACGAAACGGTCGGCATGGACCATCTCCTCGATCGATTCCTTCTTCCAGGTCTTGGCCATGTCCTTCAGCCCCCAATTGTCGAGCATCCGGTAGTGCAGCCAATACTGGTTGATGGCCGTGAGCTCGGAGCGCAGGCCCTTGTTGAGGTATTCGATGACCTTCTTGTCGCCCTTCATGCCGCTCTCCTTGCAATGTCTACATTAGAATGATCCTAATGTAGAGTGGCTTGACCGGAAAGGGAAGGGCAGATTGCGCGCCTGGCGCGAGAAAACGCGTCGTGCCGGATCAGGCGGCGACGCGGTCGTCGTTCTCCTCGATGCCGGCCATCATCAGGCCGACCGAGACATGCACGGCGCATTCGAGATCATGGCTGGCGCAGCTATGGCACTGGCTGGCGCAGGCGGCGCGCGCCTCGACCAGCAAGGAGCGAACCTCGCGGGCGCAGCGTCCACAATCCGGGCTGCAGCCGAGGCAGTCATAGGCCTCGCCCGCCGTGCGCGGACCGCTACCGTCAGGGGCAATGGTGCCCTTGATCTGCCGGCAGGACAGGACGTTGCAGGAGCAGACGATCACGCCCGGTGACCTCCGGCGACCTTCGTCACCGTCTCTTCGCCATCGGCACGACGCAGGCGCACGATCACCTCGACCGAGGAGATCATCATGCCTTCCGGCGCGACCGGCAGACCAGAGACATGGATCTCGGAGCCGGGGATGTCGACGACGGTCTCGTCGTCCTCATTGTAGAAGTGGTGGTGCTCCGAGACATTGGTGTCGAAGAAGGTCTTGGGGCCGGAGACCGAGACCTGGCGCAACAGGCCAGCCTCGGAGAACTGGCGCAGCGTGTTGTAGACGGTCGCGAGCGAGAGCGGTTCGCGGGCGCGCAGCGCCTCCTCATAGAGCATCTCGGCGCTGACATGACGGTCGCCCTTGGCGAAGAGCAGCCAGCCGAGCGCCATGCGCTGGCGGGTCGGCCGCAAGCCGACGCTGCGCAGGCGCGCCTTGACCGCGCTGATCGGGCAAGCGGCCGGGGCCTTCTGCGGCCAGGGGATCTGCTCCGCCTGGGCTCGCGCCGGGCTGCCATCCTTCAGGGACAGAATGCTCATGAACGCCTTCCAACTCGAAGATCGGTGTCGTTGCAGTTTAGAATTTATCTAAACTACTGATATTATTGGTATTTTTGCCGTCTCCGAAGCCGACTGTCAATCTCTTCGCACCTGCGGCAAGACGCATCAGGGGGTTGTCCACGGTGCAGGAGGCCTCCGGCGGCAGGCCTCAATGCCCGCCGCCGCCTCCAGCGCCGGGCTTGGGCGCCGGCGGCTTGGTCATGAACAAAGCGAGCAGCACCAGGGCACCGAAGATCACAGTCAGGCCGAGGAAGACGTCGCCGAAAGCCATGACCAGCGCTTGCTTGTGGGCGCGCTGCGTCAGCAGCTTCAGCGCCATGGACTGGGCGGCGTCGCCATATTCGATGAAGCGCTGCGTCATCGAGGCGAGGTTCTCCTCGGCGATCTGGCGGCCGGCGGCGACGGCCTCGTGCAGGCGGGTGATGTGCAGGTCGGTCCGGTTGTTGAGCAGGGTGTTGATGACGGCGAGCCCGACCGCGCCGCCGAGATTGCGGGTGAGGTTGTAGAGGCCGGACGCATTCTTGAGCTGCTGCGGCGGAAGGGTGCCGAGCGCGAGATTGTTGATCGGCACCATGCACAGCATCAGCGAACAGCCGCGCAGGATCTGCGGCACCAGCAGTTCGTAGAAGTCCCAGTCGGAGGTTATCCCCGAGGCGAGGAAGGTGCCGAGCGCGAAGCCGCCGAAGCCGACCATCATCATGATGCGCGGATCGAGCTTGGCCGAGAGGCGTCCGGCGATCGGCGCCGTCAGGAACATGGCGAGGCCGGTGACGAACATGGTCTCGCCGATCATCAGCGCGTCATAGCCGCGGATGCGCCCGAGATAGACTGGGTAGAGATAGGTCAGCCCGTAGAGGCCGATGCCCATGGTGAAGGAGAACAGCGAGCCGAAGGCGAAGTTGCGGTTGCGGAAGGCATAGAGATCGACCAGCGGATCGTTCCGCGTCAGCGCCCGCCAGAAGAACAGGACGGCGCCGAGGACCATCACGACGGTGAAGAGCACGATCTCGTGGCTCTCGAACCAGTCGAGCCGCGTGCCCTCTTCGAGCACGTATTCCATGCTGCCGAGAAAGGCGGCCATGGCGCCGAGGCCGACCCAGTCGAAGCGCTTGAGCAGGCTGTGATCCGGCTTGTCGAAGTCGATCAGCGTCCAGGCGGCGATGGTGACGGCGATGCCGGGGATGACATTCACCAGGAAGAGCCAGTGCCAGGAGAAGGCATGGCTGAGATAGCCGCCGACGGTCGGGCCGATGGTCGGGGCGAGGGTGGCGATCAGGCCGATCAGCGGCGAGACGATCGGCCGCTTCGAGGCGGGGAAGATGGTGAAGGCCGCGGCGAAGACGCCGGGGATCATGCCGCCGCCGATGAAGCCCTGGATCGCCCGCCACAGGATCATCTCGTTGATCGAGCTGGAGGTGGCGCAGAGGATGCTCGCCACGGTGAAGCCGGCAGCGGCGATCGAGAAGAAGACGCGGGTCGAGAGCGCCCGGCTGAGATAGCCGGACAGCGGGATCATGATGACTTCGGCGATCAGATAGGCGGTCTGGACCCAGGCGATCTCGTCGCTGGAAGCAGAGAGACCGGCCTGGATCTCGGCGAGCGAGGCCGAGACGATCTGAATGTCGAGGATCGCCATGAACATGCCGAAGACCATCGCCATGAAGGCGAAGATCCGGCGCAGCGGAATGGCGTCTGTGGCCGGCGTAGCGCCGGCCGGAACGGCAGTCGTGGCGGTGGCCATCCAGGCCTCCTCGACAGGAGATTTTCGTCTGGTTCAAGGAGCCGGGCCCCCGGCCCGAGGAGCGCCGTGAGGCGCGGTGTGCATCAGCCCAGAAGGGGCGATTGAGCCTCTGCACATCGCCATTCCCCGGTCGGGAACGGCTCCTCGGGTCGAGGGCCCGGACGTCTTACTTTGCGGCGCTCGGGCGCGGGTCGATCGAGACCACGACCGACATGCCCGGGCGCAGAATGTGCTTGCTGGCCGATTCCGGCGACAGGGCGATGCGGACTGGAACGCGCTGGACGATCTTGGTGAAGTTGCCGGTGGCGTTGTCGGGCGGCAGCAGGGTGAAGACCGAGCCGGTGCCGCCGGCGATGCCGCTGACCGTGCCGTCGAAGACCTGGCCGGGCAGGGCGTCGACGGTGATCTTCGCCTTGTCGCCGATCTTTAGCGGGCCGACCTGCGTTTCCTTGAAATTGGCGTCGACATAGACCTTGTCGAGCGGGACGATCGACATCAGGCGCTTGCCGGCGCTGACGAGGTCGCCGAGCTGCATGTTGGTGTTGGCGACGAGACCGTCGATCGGCGCCGAGATCGACATGAAGGAGAGGTCGCGCGCGGCCTTGTCCTCGGCGACCTTCAGCTCGTCGATCTGGCGGGCGGCCTCGACGCGCTGCGCCTTCAGCACTTCGATATTGGCCTGAGCCTGGACGACGCCGGCCTTGGCGCTGGCGAGCGAGGCGACGGCCTGGTCGCGTGCGGCAGTGGCGGCGTCGAGCGTCGCCTGCGAGCCATAGGACTTGGCGGCGAGGTTGTGGGCGCGGTCGAAATCGGCGGCGGTGCGAGTGACGGCGGCCTCGGCCGAGGTCTGCTGCGCCTGTGCCTGCTGCAGGCTGGCGCGGGCGGCCTCGATCTGCGCGTCGATGCGCGAGAGCGTCGCCTTGGCGGTGGCGCTCTTGGCCTGGGCGCTCTCCAGCGCGATGCGCTGGTCGCCGTCGTCGAGCTTGACCAGAGGCTGGCCGGCCTTGATCTCCTGGTTCTGCGTCACCGCGATCGTGGCGATGTTGGCGGGCAGCTTGGCGGAGATCGTCGCCATCTCGGCGCCGACATAGGCGTCGTCGGTCGAGACGATGAAGCGGCCATTGCGCCACCAGTCGACGCCATACCAGAGACCAGCGGCAAGGGCAGTGCCGGCGACGAGGATCAGCGCGACGCGCTTGGCGCCGCTGCGCTTGCGCGCCGGCTTCTCGGCGGCCTGCGGCGCGGCGGCGGCATCCTCGCTCGCCTTGCGGGCCTCGACGGTAGCGGGGGTCTGTTCAAGAACCGGATCGACCAACTTCAAACGGTCGCGGCGCTTCTCAAGAGTGGATTCGGCAGTCATGGTGACAATGCCCTGACAATCTGGTTTCGAACCGTCCGGTTCGATTGCGCTTGAAATAGCGCGCCGGCGGGTGCATATCAAGAGGAAATCGAACCGTTCGGTTCGATTATTTTTGCAAGCGCGAATATGCGCGGGACGGATGGAACACGATGAGCGCGACGCTCGAGCCGCGACATGTCAAGGCGATCTCCCGCAACCGGCGGGTTGCCGGCGCCGATCCCGGGAAGCGCCACCAGATTCTCGAAGGGGCGCATGCCGTGTTCACGGCGCGTGGCTTCGATGCGGCGAGCATGAACGACATCGCCGCGGCGGCGAACGTCTCCAAGGGCACGCTCTATGTCTATTTCGAGGACAAGGAGCATCTCTTCGTCGCGCTGATCGAGCGCGAACGCGAGAAGCAGAAGCAGGGCATGTACGAGGCCCTCGCCGAAGAGCCTGATCTCACCCTCGCTCTGACGAATTTCGGCAGCGGGCTGGTGCGCCTGCTGACCAATCCCTTCGCGCTGAGCGCGCATCGCATCGTGCTCGGGGTCGCCGAGCGCATGCCCGATCTCGGCCGCGAGTTCTACGAGCGCGGCCCGATGCAGGGCGCGCAGCAGCTCGCCGCCTTCCTCGCCCGCCGGGTGGCGGAAGGCGAGCTGGCGATCGCGGATCCAGCCCTGGCGGCGGCGCAGTTCGTCGATCTCTCGCAGTCGACCCTGATGCGCCCACGCCTGTTCAATGCCGAGCGCATGCCGCCCAGTGAAGACGAGATCGCTTATGTCGTCGGCGAGGCGGTGACGACCTTCATGGCGCGCTACGGCGTGAAGGCAGCCTGAGGCCAGTCGGCCTTCGCAGGTTGGTCAGTGCCCGGTGACCTTGCGCGCCCTGATCCGTTCGCGATGGGCGGTGTAAAGGCCGGATGCGATGATGATTGCCGAGCCGAGCCAGGTAAAGGCGTCGGGCAGCACCGAGAACAGCAGGAAGCCGAAGGCAGAGGCCCAGAGCAGCTGGACATAGGAGAAGGGCGCCAGCAGCGAGGCGTCGGCATGCCGGAAGGCCTGGATCACGAACCAGTGGCCGACGGTCGAGGAGACGCCGATGAACAGGCCGACCAGCAGCGCCTCACCTGACACAGGTTGCCAGGTCAGGGGCTGCAGCACCGACAGCACGATGCAGCCGACGACTGCCGACCAGGCGAGGGTCGTCACCGGGTTCTCGGTCGCGCTCATCATCCGGGTGACGATCAGCGCCAAGGCCCAGGTGGCTGCCGAGAGGACCGGCAATACTGAGGCTGCATGGAAATCGTGGCCGCCGGGGCGCACGACGATCAGCACGCCCACCAGGCCGACGGCGGTCGCGGTCCAGCGCCGCCAGCCGATTCTCTCCCCGAGGATCGGGATCGACAGGGCGGTGACGAAGAGCGGCGCGACGAAACTCGTCGCGGTCGCGTCGGCGATCGGCAGATATTTGAGCGAGGAGACGAAGAGGATGGAAGAAACCGTGACGGTGATGCCGCGCAGGATCTGCATGCTCGCGCGCCGCGGCTTCAGCTGCTTGAATCCGCCGGGAGCAGCGATGGCCAGCATGATCAGCGCGAAGGCGGCATAGCGCAGCCAGACCACCTGGATGGCCGGTGTCGTCGCGGTCAGGTATTTCGAGGCGACGTCGGCGGCGGAGAGGAAGACGCTGCCGAGCAGCATCAGACCGATGCCGCGCAGGCTGTTTTCGCGCCGCGGCACAGGGCGCTGCGGCGGCTCGACCGGGGTTGGTTCGACCGGCAGAGGCACTCGGGTCAAGGTGTCGGGCAAGGTTTTCAGCGAATCTCGATGGGCGCGGCGACCCTAGCCGATGATCGGGACGATCCCTTGCGCAAATCCGGCACGGTTGCCATGCGTGCGCGCAAGAAAAAGGCGGGCACGAGGCCCGCCTTGAAATTTTCTTTAAACAGCGTGGCTCGGTCTCAAGCCGCTCGCTTGCGCGGCTGGATCAGCTTGCGGTTGACCAGCACCTCGGCGATCTGGACCGCGTTGAGCGCGGCGCCCTTGCGCAGATTGTCCGAGACGCACCAAAAGGCGAGGCCGTTCTCGACCGTATTGTCCTCGCGGATGCGCGAGATATAGGTCGCGTCCTCACCGGCCGCCTCATGCGGGGTGATGTAGCCACCGGGCTCGTGCTTGTCGATGACGAGGACGCCGGGCGCGGTTCGCAGCACCTCGCGGGCCTCCTCGACCGTGATCGGCTTCTCGCACTCGATGTTGACGCTCTCGGAATGGGCGATGAAGACCGGCACGCGCACGCAGGTGGCGGTCAGCTTGATCTTCGGATCGAGGATCTTCTTGGTCTCCGCCATCATCTTCCACTCTTCCTTGGTGAAGCCGTCCTCCATGAAGACGTCGATCTGCGGAATGAGGTTGAAGGCGATGCGCTTGGGGAACTTCTTGGCCTCGACCTCGCCGGCGGCGAAGACCGAGCGGGTCTGGTTGAAGAGCTCGTCCATCGCCTCCTTGCCGGCGCCGGAGACCGACTGATAGGTCGAGACGACGACGCGCTTGATGCCGAAGCGGTCATGCAGCGGCTTCAGCGCCACGACGAGCTGCGCCGTCGAGCAGTTCGGGTTGGCGATGATGTTCATCTTGCTGAAGCCGGCGGCCGCAGCGGCGTTGACCTCCGGCACGACCAGCGGCACGTCGGGGTGCATGCGCCAGGTCGAGGAGTTGTCGATCACGACGGCGCCCTGCGCGCCGATCTTCGGCGACCATTCCTTCGAAACCGCGCCGCCGGCCGACATCAGGCAGATATCGGTGTCGGAGAAATCGTAATGCTCGAGCGCCTTCACCTTCAGCGTCTTGTCGCCGAAGGAGACCTCGGTGCCGACCGAACGGGAAGAGGCGAGCGCCACCACCTCGCTGACGGGGAAAGCGCGCTCGGCGAGGATGTCGAGCATTTCATGGCCCACATTGCCCGTGGCGCCGACGACCGCGACCTTGAAGCTCATTTCGATGAATTCCTTCTGGCGAAACCGGTTCAGCCTCCCCGGGAAAGCCGCTTCCGCACTCTACTGGCTGCGGGTTCGGCCGTTTGACCCCGGCCGGGGGGGAGAGCCCGGAATCGAGGCGACGTGTCAGTGCGACGTCCGGGTTTTCCCGGCCGTCGTTTTGGTCGTGGTTTTCGTCGTCAGACGGAACGTCACTGAGCCAACCTGAGCATCATCGCGAAGCCGGGAGATAAGCGTCCGGCGCGCAATCCCAAACACAAGGCGCGATAAAAAGTCAATCGTTCCGGACGCTCACCGACATTAACCCTGCCTCCTTACCGGCCATTGACCCTGTTTCACGAAGGACCGCGCCCGGTAACGACCTGCTCACCGCGGCGGGCGAAAGCTCGCCTGCGAGTGGGACGAAGCGGCTGGCAGGGGTGCGGGCCGCGCAACGGGTTGGGTTCTGTCGTGTCCGGGGACGAGATCAGCGCCATCTGGCAGCGATTCAAGCTGCGCCTGCAGGAAAGCGGGCCGCGCCTGCAGGGCCTGGCCGACGCCACGCCGGGCCGCTTCGATCTCGCCGCGCGGCTGGTCGACCTCGCCGACGCGACCGAGGCCGGCTTCGCACGGGTCCTGCGGCCGATCCGGCGTGCCCTGCGTTCGGGCGCGATCGGCTTGACCGGCGGCCTCGTCTGGCGCGGCCTGGCCGCCCTGACCGGGGTCAGCCTGACCGCGATGCTCGTTGCGGGCCTCTCCTCAGGTTCTTCGGAACCCGCGCTCGCCAGTTTGACGTCGACGGAGGCCGTAGCGGCTCCGCTCGTCCGTGACGTTCGCCTGCAGGCGCTGCCGATGGCCGCCGGGCAAGATGGCTGGGTGACGATCGGCCGGCCGATCGCACTCTTCGGCGTGGAATCGCCGGAGCTCGACAAGCGCAGCAGCTACGAGGCAAGGCGCAGCCAGGATGGCCAGCGCCGCGAGGATATGCTGAGCTTCGGCGAGTTCGGCGACGGCAAATCCTTCCTGTCGCTCAAATTCCAGGTCAACCGCGATGCCCAGGTTCAGAAGGCGCTCGCCGGCATGTCGCAGCCCTTCGTGATCACGCTGGTGCGCGAGAGCGCTGCGCGCGGGCTCTCGGTCGGGCGCAGCGGCGCGGCTACGACGATCGAGACCAAGTTCGGCACGGTCGAGACCGCCGATATCGGCCTGAGTGACGGTGTTGCCGGCCGGGCCTGCATCGCCTTCCGTCATCTCGATGCGGCGGCCCACCTCTCCTTCTCCGGCTGGTGGTGCGGCAGCGAGGCGCGGCCGGCCGACCGGGCGCAACTGATCTGTCTGATCGACCGGATCGATCTCCTGAGCGCCGGCGACGATCCCGAATTGCGCGCCAATTTCGCCCGCACCGAGCTCAATCGACGGCAGGGCTGCTCGATACCGCGGCTTGCCGCGACCGGGCGCAAGGGCTCCTGGCTGGACGCCGACGGCAAGACGCCGGCGCTGCGGCCGACCAGCGCCAAGCAGGCGCAGGCACGGTAACGGCCTCGTGTTGCCGCGCCGCACTGGCGGGGCGCAACAAAAGCATTAACTGAAGAATTGTATCGTCAGCGACAGCCGATCCGCCGGCAGCTTCGGCGGGGGCAACCGCCTCAGGAGATCGTCATGCGTTCGCTTTCCCGCCTCGCCGCCGGCTTGGCTCTGTCCGTCGCAGCAGTCACTTTCGCCGCGTCGGTGGCCGAAGCCCAGCAGCAGCGCAAGCCGCTGCGCGTCACCGTGCAGAAGCGCAGCTATTTCGATGCCGGCAATGTCGTGCCGGTCGGCAGCATGAACCGCTATGCCACGCAGAACATCGTCGCGAGTCCGGTCTATTTCTCGTCCGGCGAGCTCTATGGCGAAGGCACGTTGCCCTCGCGCATCGGTTCGGGCGCCAACCCCTTCGCCAACAGCTTCTCGACGCCGCGCTTCTGAGCGGCGGCAAGGTCGAAACGAAAAGGCCCGCCGTGAGGCGGGCCTTTTGCGTTGGGCTCAACGCACCAGGATGTTCCTGAACTGCCAGGGATCGCTGGTGTCGATGTCCTCCGGGAACAGCCCCGGGCGGCCATCGAGCGGCGTCCAGTCGGTGTAGTAGCCCTTCACCGGTCCGAGATAGGGCATCTGGATCGAAAGACAGCGGTCGAGATCCATCTCCTCGACCTCGACGATGCCGGCATTCGGGTTCTCCAGCGCCCAGACCATGCCGGCGAGCACCGCCGAGGTGACCTGCAGGCCGGTCGCGGTCTGGTAGGGAGCGAGCTTGCGCGCCTCCTCCGTCGAAAGCTGCGAGCCGAACCAGTAGGCGCCCTTGTCGTGGCCGTAGAGCAGCACGCCGAGCTCATCGATGCCGTCGATGACCTCGTTCTCCTCGAGGATGTGGTGCTCCTCCTGCGGCTGGCCGGCATTGCCGAACATCTCGTGCAGCGAGAGCACGGCATCATTGGCCGGGTGGTAGGCGTAGTGGCAGGTCGGCCGGTAGATCGCCTTGCCGGCCTCGTCGCGCACGGTGAAGTAGTCGGCGATCGAGATCGACTCGTTGTGCGTCACCAGGAAGCCGTATTGCGGGCCCGGGGTCGGGCACCAGCTGCGCACCTTGGTCTCGGCACCGGCCTGCATCAGGTAGATCGCCGCCTGCGAGCCGGTCTCGTGGGTGCGGGCATTGTCTGGCATCCACTTCTCATGAGTGCCCCAGCCCAGCTCGGCCGGCTGCACGCCCTCGGAGATGAAGCCCTCGACCGACCAGGTGTTGACGAAGACGCCCGGAGGCTTGGGGTTCTTCGAGCGCTGCGTGTCGCGCTCGGCGATATGGATGCCCTTGACGCCGACCTGCTTCATCAGCCCGGCCCATTCCTCGCGGGTGGTCGGCTGGGGCACGTTGAGGCGCATGTCGGAGGCGATATTCAGCAGAGCCTTCTTGGCCAGCCAGGAGGCCATGCCGGGATTGGCGCCGCAGCAGGAGACGGCCGTGGTCGAACCCGGCGCACGGGCGCGCTTGGCGGCGAGAGTCATCTCGCGCAGCGCATAATTCGAGCGCTCGCCCGGACCCTTCGTCTCGTCGAAATAGAAGCCGAGCCAGGGCTCATTGACCGTGTCGATATAGAGCGCTCCGAGGCTGGAGCAGAATTCCATCAGGTCGCGCGAACCCGTGTCGCAGGACAGGTTGACGCAGAAGCCCTGGCCACCGCCCGCGGTCAGCAGCGGCTCCAGCATGGTCTTGTAGTTTTCGAGCGTCACGGCTTCATGGATGAAGCGGATGCCGCGCTCGTCCAGCAAAGCACGGTTGTCGTCGTCGGGTGCGATCACCACGAACCGGCTCTTGTCGAATTTGAGATGCCGCTCGATCAGCGGCAGTGTCCCGCGGCCGATCGAACCGAAGCCGATCATCACAATCGGGCCGCTGATCTCGCCGTATACGGGCCAATCCGTCATTCTTTTTCACTCCTGGGTGGTCTGGTTGAGGATAAGCGGACGCTGGTATGGGGCGGGCTATCCGGCGTCAATGGCGGCGGCTCGCTGACCGCCTCAGTTGAAGGGGTAGGGTCCTTCGAAGGCACCGACATAGGCAGTATGCGAGATCAGCCCGGCGCCGGGCTGCCACATGTGGAGCATGTAGGCAGGCGGCTCCATCAGGAAGCGCGCCTTGGCGCCCGGCGTCAGGTCGAGGATGACCTGATGGGCGACGCCCGGCACGACCTGGCCGATCGTGCCGGCATAGCGCACCTGGACCGCGCGGTGATGATGGCCGCTGAGCACGCGCTCGATGTTGGGATGGCGTGCGATGATCTCGGCGAGGCGTGCTGCGCCGTCCTTGAGCATGACCGCGTCCATATAGCCGAGGCCGCAGGAGAAGGGCGGGTGGTGCGTGAACAGCACGGCGGGTCGGCCTTCGGCTTCCGCCAGCGACCGTTCGAGGAAATCGAGGCGTACGTCGCAGATCGCGCCGGCGCTGGAGCCGGGCAGCAGCGTGTCGAGGCCGATCAGCCTGACGGGGCCGAGATCGGCCTTGAACTGGATGAAGCCACCGCCGAGATCGGCATGGGGGCCAAGGTCGAGCCCGGCGATCATCGCCTCGCGGACATCGTGGTTGCCAGGGATCAGCAGCGCCGGCAGGCCGAGCTTGTCCAGCATCGCGCGGACGAGCGCATATTCCTCGGGCAGGCCGCTCTCGGTGAGATCGCCGGTGATGACGAGAACATCCGGCCGGACGGGCAGGGCGGCGACGGCCTCGAAGGCGCGCTGCGTCATGCCGATCGTGTCGGAGACCTTGAGCGCAAGGCGGCCCGGCGGGCAGATGTGCAGGTCGGAGAGATGGGCGATCAGCATGTCGTCTTCTTCGTCAAGGGAAGCGCTTGCGACCGCCTTACCTGACGGCAGCCCGCGCGGCCAAGGCCGCGCGGGCTTCAATGACGCGATTTGATGACGGATCGACTACGATCCCGAGAGGAGGTCAGGCTGCGCGACGTCGGAGCCCGTCCGCTCCTTCAGCCGGGGCGAGAACCCCCGTGGCCTTGAGCACGCCCTTCGCACCCTGGAGCGCGCCGTCGCGCAATTCCAGGCCGAGGAAGCGCTCGCGCTCGAACGGGCCGGGCATGGCGAGCTCGGCCATCGGCTCAGGCGTGAAGCCGAAGCGCTCGTAATAGGGCGCGTCGCCGACGAGCAGGATCGCGCCATGGCCGCGGCAGGCGGCACGCCAGATCGCCTCGCGCATCATCGCCTTGCCGAGACCCTCGCCCTGCAGGTCCGGCGAGACCGCGAGCGGGCCGAGCAGCAGCGCCGGCTTGCCGGCGGCCTCGACATGCCAGAGCCGCACGGTCGCGACGACGGCGCCGTCGCGCTCGGCGGTCAGGGCGAGGCCTTCGGCCGGCAGGCGGCCTTCGCGCAGGCGCTCGCTCGATTTCGACGTGCGGCGCTCGCCGAGGCAGCGGTCGAGCAGGGCTTCGCGGGCCGGGATATCGCTATCGATCTCGTCGCGGATCGTGATCATGACGCACCTCCTGCCGGAGCGCCCGCCATCACGCGGACCTTCCCGGCGCCGCGCGGACGCGGCCACAAGCAAGGGATTGTGTGGAAGAGGGTCCGGCGGGAGCCACGCTCGCGCCCCATTCTTGGAGGCACGAACGCTCCGCCCGGTTTCCCGGGCAGCCTGCCGATAGTGGCAGGCGCTTCGCCGGACCCGATTGGTTCGAGGCTGGCGAGCCAGCCCCAATTTCGTCAGATGACGTACTGCTTCAGCGGCGGGAAGCCGTTGAAGGCGACGGCCGCGTAGGTCGTCGTATAGGCGCCGGTGCCCTCGATCAGGACCTTGTCGCCGATCTCCAGGCTGAACGGCAGCATGTACGGGGTCTTCTCGTACATGACGTCGACCGAATCGCAGGTCGGGCCGGCGAGCACGCAGGGAACCGTGGCGTCGCCGTCCCGGATCGTTCGGATCGGGTAGCGGATCGCCTCGTCCATCGTCTCGGCGAGACCGTTGAACTTGCCGATGTCGAGATAGACCCAGCGGACCTGGTCGTCCTCGCTCTTCTTCGAGATCAGCACGACCTCGGCCTCGATCAGGCCGGCTTCGCCGACCATGCCGCGGCCCGGCTCGATGATGGTCTCGGGCAGGCGGTTGCCGAAATGCTTCGACAGCGCCTGGAAGATCGCATCGCCATAGGCCGGGACGCCCGGGATCGGCTTCAGGTAGCGCGCCGGGAAGCCGCCGCCGAGGTTGACCATCGACAGCGACAGGCCGCGGGTGGCGCATTCCTTGAACACGGCCGAGGCCGAGGCCAGGGCCGAATCCCAAGCGTTCACATTGGCCTGCTGCGAGCCGACATGGAACGAGATGCCATAGGCCTGGAGGCCGAGGCGATGACCGTGCTCCAGCACGTCCGCGGCCATTTCGGGCACGCAGCCGAACTTGCGCGAGAGCGGCCAGTCGGCGCCGGCGCCGTCGCAGAGGATGCGGCAGAAGATGCGCGCGCCCTCGGCCTTCGTGACCGTGGCGGCACGGGCGACCTTCTCGACCTCGGCCTGGCAGTCGACGGCGAACAGGCGCACGCCGAGCTCCATGGCGCGGGCGACGTCGCGCTCCTTCTTGATGGTGTTGCCAAAGGAGATGCGGTCCGCCGTGGCGCCGGCCGAAAGCGCGAGCTCGATCTCGACGACCGAGGCGCAATCGAAGCAGGAGCCGAGCTTGGCCAGCAGGCGCAGCACTTCCGGCGCCGGGTTCGCCTTGACCGCGTAGAAGACGCGGGTGTCCGGCAGCGCCCGGGAGAAGGCGACATAGTTCTCGCGCACGACCTCGAGGTCGATCACGACGCAGGGGCCGTCCTCGCGGCGGTCACGCAGAAATTCACGGATGCGCTCGGTCATGAGACGCAGCTCCCTTCGGCGCAAGCGGCGCCGATACGACGTGTAGCCGGTTGAAACGACCGCGACCCGAGGCGCTGTGGAGACGCCTAAGGACTGCGGACGAAACGTCCGGACCCGAAACACCGTCGATTGGGGAGACCCCGCACGGCCGGCAATGAAGGACAAGCCTCTTCGGTGCCGGCCTGTGGAAAGCCGGCGAGACCAAAAAAGCCCGCTCCGTCGTTGCTTTAAGCTGCGTCCCCCGTGGAGATTCGGGGTTCGCCGGTTTTGCCTCCGGCTGCTGGTCGCTGTTCGGGAGCGGCCCTCTTGCGAGAGCCGGGAGCGTGATTTGAGGGGATGTCCATCCCCCTCCATCCGTTTCCCATCCCTGGCGGCTGTCCGGCCTCTTGTCCGGATGCCCACCGACCAGCACGCGGCCACAGGCACGTGCGAATTGGGTGAGGTGCATATACGGACGTGTGCCCCGCGCTTCAAGTTTTTTCTGACGGCCGGGGCCGGATTTTTTACAGGACGGAGCGAGGGGAGGAGGGCGCTGTTCTCATTTCCTTTTAACGCTGGCTCGCACAGGCCGTGGCAGCGCCCTAGACCAGCCCCATTTCATCGCCTAAGTCGTTGGCGCAGCGCGTCTTCGCGCGCCTATATCCAAGGGGCAAGCTTCGATCATGACGGTTACCGATCGCCGCCGGGTTCTGGCCGGGCTGAGCGCCGCTTTGTGCGCCACCGCCGCGCCGCAGGCTTTGCTGGCGCAGCAGCCGGAGCAGGCGCCGCCGCAACCGCGATTCGGCTTCGACGAGGTGGTGCGCCGGGCTCGCGAAGTCGCCGCCGTACCCTATGAAGCCGGACCGGCGCTGCCGGAAGCACTGACGAAGCTCGATTTCGACGCCTGGCGCGAAATCCGCTTCCGGCCGGAGCGGGCCTTGCTCGCCCAGTCGAATTCCGGTTTCCGCATGCAGATGTTCCATCCCGGCTTCCTGTTCACCCGGCCGGTGACGGTGAACGTGATCCGCGACGGCGTGCCGACACCGGTGCCCTATTCGGCAAGCCTCTTCGACTATGGAAGGACCAAGTTCGACAAGCCGCTGCCGGTCAATCTCGGCTTCGCCGGCTTCCGGCTGCATTACCCGCTCAACGATCCGCGCATCTTCGACGAACTGATCTCCTTCATCGGCGCGAGCTATTTCCGCGTGCTCGGGCGCGGCCAGCGCTATGGGCTCTCGGCGCGTGGCCTGGCGATCGGCGCAGGCGTGCCCGGCGGCGAGGAATTCCCGGTTTTTCGCGAGTTCTGGGTCGAGACCCCGACCGCCGATGCCGATCGCATCACGGTCTACGCCCTCCTCGACTCGCCTTCGGTCGCCGGAGCGTATCGCTTCCACATCTATCCGGACGGCGACAGCGTGGTCGATGTCGGTGCGGCGCTGTTCCCGCGCAAGGCGATCGAGAAGCTCGGCCTGGCGCCGCTGACCTCGATGTTCTTCACCGGCGAGAACGACCGGCGCTTCCATGACGACTTCCGTACCGAGCTGCATGATTCGGACGGGCTCCTGATCCACTCCTCGACCGGGGAGTGGATCTGGCGGCCACTGCGCAACGCCCGTGTCCCGGCGGCTTCCTCCTTTGTCGAGCGCAATGTCCGCGGCTTCGGCCTGATGCAGCGCGACCGGGTGTTCGAGCACTACCAGGACCTCGACCTCAACTACGAGCTCCGGCCGTCCTATTGGATCGAACCGCAGGGCGACTGGGGCGAGGGCGTGGTCGAGCTGATCGAGCTGCCGACCACCGACGAGACCAACGACAACATCGTCGCGCTCTGGGCGCCGAAGCTGGCGCTGGAGCCGGGGCGCGAATTCCGCTTCGGCTACAAGCTGACGGCGATGCTGGATTCCAGCGAGCTGCATCCGGGCGGGCGGGCGATCAACACCTACCAGGCCAAGCCGAAGGCGCTCGGTTCCGGCGAGGCCGTGACGGAGAACACCCGCCGCTTCATCGTCGACTTCGCCGGCGGCGATCTCGGCTATTATCTGAAGCAGCCGGAGAAGGTCGAGATCGTGCCCTCGATCGCCTATGGCCGGATCAACCGCGCCTTCCTGGTGCCGAACCCGAAGACGGAGGGCTTCCGCGCCTTCATCGACATCGTGGTCGAGCCGGGCCAGCTCGCCGAGATGCGCGCCTTCCTGAAGAGCGGCAGCAAGACCCTGACCGAGACCTGGAGCTTCCCCTGGCGGGCGCCCGACGCGAGCTGAGCCTCGCGAGAAGGATCGGTTCAATTGCGCCGGTCGTCCCGGGCTTAGCGAAGTGAAGACCCGGGATCCATTCCGGAACCTTATTCGGAAAGGCTCCGGAATGGATCCCGGATCGGCGCCGCTGACGCGGCTTGTCCGGGATGACTTGGAGGGGTGTCCGGTCAGAACTGCGGCGCGCTCTTGCTGCGTGCCGGCTTGCGCCGCTTTTCGGGCGCAGCCGCGACCACCTCGATCTCGACCTTGAACTCCGGCAGGGTGAAGCCGGAGACGATCATCAGGGTCGAGGCCGGTGGCGGCGTGCCGACATGGGCGTCGCGCGATTCCATATAGCCCTTCATATGGGCGCGGTCGGTGACGTAGGCGTTGATGCGGACGATGTCCTTCAGCGCCATCCCCGCTTCGCCCAATATCGCGGCGATATTGGCGAAGCAGAGATCGGCCTGCTCCCGCGCGCCTTCTGGAATCGTGCCGTCGGCGGCGATGCCGAGCTGCCCGGAGCAGAAGACGAGCCGCTGGCCGGCGGGCAGTTCGACGCCATGGCTGTAGCGGGCGAAGGGGGCGCGGATCGAGGAGGGGCTAAGCGGCTTCATCTGATGGTCCGGATGACGGGAGTACCGTTCTGCCATGCCATATGCGCGCTGCAAAACCATGTTGAGACTTGACCGATGCGCGTTTTGCAGCCTTGAACGCGTACATGCCAGATAGTTTCATGCCGCGTTCAGGCGGGATGGGCACAATGCCTTCGGACGGCGGCTGCGCGAGACGACGGGGATGAGCTTGAGGACTTCTGTGCTGCTGCGGGCCGCGAGCCTGCTGCCTCTCATGCTGCTGACCGCCTGTGCGGGATCGCAGCGTTTCGGCGGGTATGGCTCGGGTTCGGGCCAGGCCGTCGCGCGTGCGCCGGTCTATGGCGAGCCGGTGCAGTCGGCCCCGCCGATCCAGTCCGCCCCGATCACCTCCGAGCCATTGCCGCCGCCTGGGGGGTATCCCAGCGCGCCGCCGCAAGCAGGCGGTTATCCACCCGGTGGCGCCGCGCCGGGCATGCCGCCCCAGAACGATCCGTTCTTCGATCCGCAGGCGGCTCAGCCGGGGCAACAGCCGCCGGTGCAGCAGCGCCCGGTCGAGCCGGCGCCCCCTCAGGTCGCCAGCGCCAATCCCGGCTCGACGCCAGGCGGGGGCTCGACACGCTCCGGTTCGGTCTCGAATCGCGACGGTGTCATCGGCAACTGGACGGCGCAGGAGGCGACCGGCAGCTCCTGCCGGGTGCAGCTCTCAAGTTCGCCCTCGCTCGACCTCTATCGCGCCAACGCCACGGGCTGCAGCAATCGCGACCTGCAGCAGGTCAACGCCTGGGATTACCGCGACGGCGAGGTCTACCTCTACCAGCGCGGTGGTTCGGTGGTGGCGCGCCTGCGCGTCGGCAGCGCCGGCACCATGAACGGCGCGATCACCAAATCGGGCGCCGGACTCTCGATGAACCGCTGAGCACGACGCTTTATCGTCTTCAAAAGCAGCACCCCCGCGTCATGCTCGCCCTTGTGGCGAGCATCCACGCTTTGAACACCGCACGTGACGAGTGATGCGAAGACGTGGATGGTCGGGCGAGCCCGATCATGACCGCGAGGGTGCCTCTTGCCAATGCTCAGTGCCGCGAGGCGCTCCGGCCGAACAGGGCGGAAGGCCAGAAACTGCGCTGCAGCGAGAGCGACAGGGTTGCGAAGCTGCGGGCATTGTCCATTGCCTCGTCCAGCAGGGTGAACGGCGTCGGCGCGCCGGTGGCGATCCTGCCCTCGACATCGGCGTAGCCGCCGACCATCTCGGCCTCGAACTTGCGCGCGAGGTTCCGCATCGCGGCGTTCTCGGGCAGGCAGGTCATGTAGAGCGTCCTGATATTGCGGTTGCGCGCCGCCGTGATCAGGCGGCTGAACAGCTCTCCGCCGATGCCGCGCCGGCGCCAGGTGCGTTCGACGCTGAAGGCGGCTTCGCCAGTCTGGATGACGATTTCCTCCAGCCCGCGCAATTCGGCGGCGCCGCGGACCTCGCCGGCCTCGACATAGGCATAGACCAGCCCGCCGACACCAAAGGTGGTTTCGGCGTAGTTCCGGAGGAAATCATCCGTGACCGCCGTGCCGAAACGCTCGCGCCGTGTGTCGGCGTCGAGGCGAAGCAGATGGGCGGTGAAGAGATCGCGCTCGGCAGGCCAGAGACGCCTGACCTCGCCGTGCCTGGCCTTGGCGCCAGGCTTGATCGAACGATTCAATTGCAGCTCCTGTGAAAGCGCTGATGGCGCTGCCCAAAGGAGGCGTGTCTTCCCTAACTCGGAGACCAAGATGCGCTTCCGATCTGGGAATACAAGTGGCGCGATTGCGGCAATTTACAGCTAAATGCCTGTAAAAATGGCCGGAATGGTCAAGGCTGCGCGCTAACGCCACATGGTGGCGATCGAGGCGGCCAACGCCAGAGCAAGCCCGATATTGAGGGCGCGCCATTGCCAGGCCTGCGTCAGCAGCCGTGCCAGAAGCAGTCCGGCGACGCACCAGAGCATCAGCGACAGCAGCGCGAGCACGCCGAAGACGGTGCCGAGCAGGGCGGCGAGCTCTCCTGCGCCGCGGGCAAGCTCGCCGAAGGAGGCGGCGGCGCCGAGCGTCATGGCCCAGCCCTTGGGATTCTGCAGCTGGATCCAGAGCGCGCCGAGGAAGCTCGTCGGCCTGGCGATGCTCCTGTCGAGATGCGGGGGGCCGCTGCGGCCGATCCTGACGGCGAGCCAGAGCAGATAGGCCGAACCGGCGAGCTTCATCGCGAATTCGAGCGATGGCATCGCCAGCAGCAGGCCGGCGAGCCCGGCCGCGGCCGCGACAGCCATTCCGGCCAATCCGATCGCGACGCCGATCATGAAGGGCAGGGAACGGCGAAAACCGAAATGGGCGCCGGAGGCCGTGGCGAGCGTGGTGGTGGCGCCCGGTGTCACGGTGGAGATGGCGGCGAAGGCGATGAGCGGCAGGAATGATTCCGGTGACATGGGCGGCTCCGGCTAGAAGCCATCGCATTAGGTTCGTCCGACGAATGATGAAAACGAATGTTGAAGCGATCAGGCATTAGCATCGATAATGCTAGACATGCGCAATCTCGACCTCGAGCTGATCCGGGCCTTCGTCGCCGTCGCCGACCATGGCAGCATGACCATCGCCGGCAATGCGCTGCATCTGACGCAGAGCGCCGTCAGCCAGCAGATCATGCGGCTGGAGCGACGGCTCGGGCAGGCTCTCTTCCTGCGAGAGCGGCGCGGGCTGAAGCTGACGGCCTCGGGCGATCGCCTGCTCGCCAAGGCACGCCGGCTGATCGGTCTCAATGACGAGATCTGGGCCGAGATGACGACGGGCTGCGCCGGCACGGTGCGGCTTGGCGTGCCCTATGACCTCGTCGGCACCGCGCTCGCGCCGATCCTGAAAGGCTTTGCCGAAGCGAGCCCGCTGGTCGAAATCTCGCTGGTCTGCGCGTCCTCGCCGCAATTGCTGGAGGCGCTCAGCAAGGGCGAGGTCGATCTTGCTTTGGTCGAGGAGCCGTTTGCGACGGCGGGCGGAGAGTGCCTCGGTATCGAGCGGTTGGTCTGGGTCGGCGCCAAGGCCGGCAACGCTCATCTGAAGCAGCCCCTGCCGCTGTCGCTGGTGGCCGATAGCTGCGCCTTCCGGCCGGCGGTGACCGAAGCGCTCGACGGGCAGGGGAGGGCTTGGCGCAGCGTGTTCGAGAACGGCAATATCGACGCGACCACCGCGACGGTCAGGACCGACCTTGCCGTCACCGCCTGGCTGGCCTGCACGGTACCGTTCGATCTCGACATTCTCGGATCGTCGGAGGGGCTGCCTGAGTTGCCGCCCTTCGCGATCACGCTGCATCTGTCGCGCTCGCAGCCCTCGGAAGCGGCGCGCGAGCTCGCCCGCCATCTGCGCGCCGGCTGGCTGCGCTCGCGGCAGGCCGCATAGCCTGCCGGACTTGTCGAGGGTTGCGGGTCGGGCCGCCCTGCCGTAACCCACGAGACGAAGCTTCTTCCCGCCTAGAGCCCATGTCCGCCACGCTATCCGAACGTTATGACGCCCTAGTCGCTTCGGGCGCGATCGAGCGCGATCCGGCGCAGATCGCCGTCGTCAGGCGCTTGCAGGCGCTGTCCGATACGCTCGCCAGCCGCAAGCTGGCGAAGAAGAGCAGCGCTCTCGGCTGGCTGTTCGGCCGTAAGCAACCGGCGGCGGATACGGTCAAGGGGCTCTACATCTGGGGCTCGGTCGGCCGCGGCAAGACCATGCTGATGGACTTGTTCTACGAGACGGTTCCGGTGGCGGCGCGCCGGCGCGTGCATTTCCACGCCTTCATGGCTGATGTGCATGAGCGTATCCACGCCTATCGCCAGGCGCTCAAGGCCGGCACGGTCAAGGAGCCGGATCCGATCGGGCCGGTGGCGGCCGAGCTGGCGGAGGAAGCGAGCCTGCTTTGCTTCGACGAGTTCACCGTCACCGATATCGCCGATGCGATGATCCTCGGGCGGCTGTTCACCAAGCTCTTCGCCGACGGCGTCACCGTGGTCGCGACCTCGAATGTCGAGCCATTGCGGCTCTATGAGGGCGGCCTCAACCGGGCGCTCTTCCTGCCCTTCATCGACTTGCTCGCCAGCAAGGTCGATGTGATCAAGCTGGAAGCGCGCACTGATTTCCGGCTGGAGAAGCTCGGCGGCGCGCCGACCTATCATGTCCCCGCCGACGACAAGGCCAAGGCTGCGCTCGACAAGGCCTTCAGCCAGCTCACCGGCGTGGCGCAGGGCGCTCCCACCACCATCGCGATCAAAGGCCATGAGCTGAAGCTGCCGCAGGCGGCGGGCGGCGTGGCGCGGGCGAGCTTTGCCGATCTCTGCGCCCAGGCCTATGGCGCGTCCGACTATCTCGCGCTCGCCCAGCATTTCCATACGCTGATCCTCGACGGCATCCCGATCATGGATATCGAGCGGCGCAACGAGGCCAAGCGCTTCATCATCCTGATCGACACGCTCTATGAGAGCCATGTGAAGCTCGTCGCCTCGGCGGCGGCCGAGCCGACGGGGCTTTATGTCGCGCAATCCGGCCGGGAGGCCTTCGAGTTCGACCGGACGGTGTCGCGCCTGATCGAGATGCGCTCGGAGGAATATCTCGCCTTGCCGCATGGCCGCGCGGACTCGGCCGCGAGCGGTGACGCGACCGGGCTGGTGGAGACCTGAGCGTGGCTGCGCCGCGCGAACCGAGCGAGATGCGCATTCTCTCGGTCGCCGGCGAGCATCTGCGCCAGCACGGCCTGCGCCGCTTCACCGTGGTCGCGGTGGCGGAAGAGGCGGGCATGACCCATGCGAATGTCTACCGCTACTTTCCCTCGCGCACGGCGCTGATCGATGCGGTGGTCGATGTCTGGCTGAAATCGGCGGAACGCAAGCTCGCCGACATCGCCGACGGGCCGGACCCGGCCGAGGACAAGCTGGAGCGCCTGATCCTGGCGCTGGCCAAGGCCAATCGCGACCTGCTGCACGAGGAGCCGCATCTGTTCGCGGCACTGTCGCAGGCGGTGGCGAAGCGCCATGCGATCAGCCGGCGCAATCGCACGCGCGTCCGCGCCCTGTTCGAGCGCGTGATCGACGACGGCATCGCGACCGGGGCCTTCGAGCCGCGCGACCGCGATCGCGCTATCGCCTTCGTGATCGACGCCACCCATCGTTTCATCCATCCTGCCTCGCTGGAACTGGAGGCGGATGTCCCGCAGGCCTCGGTCGATGCTAGGCTCGCGACCCTGATCAGGGTGGCGCTTCGTACGCTTGCGACCGGCGTCATCTGAAAAAAATGACAAAATTTGTAAAATGTAACTGCACGTTTTCGTGGCAGGTTGACGGCGCATTTTCGCGGGTTAGCTTCTAACGGCTTGGTTTTACTGGATATTCCGGGATTGGAGGGCCGAAAGCGCCGCTTGGGAGCGTTCCAATGTCCAATTTTCGACAGGGTTGAGCCCGAGAGCGGCTTAGGTCAAAGAACCCACGGCTTTTCGGCTTCACCTGCTTTCGCATCCAACAACAAGGATTCGGCAATGGCCCGCAAGAAGATCGCCCTCATCGGCGCCGGACAGATCGGCGGCACGCTCGCCCACCTCGCCGGTCTTAAGGAACTGGGCGATGTCGTCCTGTTCGACATCGCCGAGGGCATTCCCCAGGGCAAAGGCCTGGATATCGCCGAGTCCGCTCCGGTCGACGGCTTCGATGCCGGCTACAAGGGCACGAACTCCTATGAGGACATCAAGGGCGCCGACGTGATCATCGTCACCGCCGGCGTGCCGCGCAAGCCCGGCATGAGCCGCGACGACCTGATCGGCATCAACCTCAAGGTGATGAAGTCGGTCGGCGAGGGCATCAAGCAGTACGCTCCCAAGGCCTTCGTGATCTGCATCACCAACCCGCTCGACGCGATGGTCTGGGCGCTGCAGAAGTTCTCGGGCCTGAAGCCCAACATGATCTGCGGCATGGCCGGCGTGCTCGACTCGGCCCGCTTCCGCCACTTCCTCGCCGACGAGTTCAAGGTCTCGGTCAAGGACGTCTCGGCCTTCGTGCTCGGCGGCCATGGCGACGACATGGTGCCGCTGGTCCGTTACTCCGGCGTCGCCGGCATCCCGCTGCCCGACCTCGTCAAGATGAAGTGGACGACGCAGGAGCGCCTCGACGCCATCGTCGAGCGTACCCGCAAGGGCGGCGGCGAGATCGTCAACCTGCTCAAGACCGGCTCGGCCTTCTACGCCCCGGCCGCCTCGGCGATCGCCATGGCCGAGAGCTATCTCAAGGACCAGAAGCGCGTGTTGCCGGCGGCCGCCGCGCTCAAGGGCCAGTACGGCGTCAAGGACATGTTCGTCGGCGTGCCGGTGGTGATCGGCGCCAAGGGCGTCGAGCGGGTCGTCAAGATCCGCCTCAACGGTGCCGAGAAGGAGATGCTGGCGAAGTCGGTCGCCTCGGTCCAGAGCTTGATCGACGCCTGCAAGAGCATCGACGCGTCATTGGCGTGAGACAGACGGATGGCGTGATGGCCGGCGGCCGTCACGCCATCGCCTCTCCCTTTACCGGCACAGGACATCAGGCATGAACATCCACGAATATCAGGGCAAGGCGGTTCTCAAGGAGTACGGCGCGCCCGTCTCCGCCGGCTTCCCGGCGCTATCGGTGGCGGAGGCCGTCGAGGCCGCGAAGAAGCTGCCCGGACCGCTCTATGTGGTGAAGAGCCAGATCCATGCCGGCGGGCGCGGCAAGGGCAAGTTCAAGGAACTGCCGGCCGACGCCAAGGGCGGCGTGCGGCTCGCCAAATCGATCGAAGAGGTCGAGAGCCACGCCAAGGAAATGCTCGGCAACACGCTGGTGACGCTGCAGACCGGCCCGGCCGGCAAGCAGGTCAACCGCCTCTATATCGAGGACGGCTCGGACATCGCCAAGGAGTTCTACCTCTCGGCGCTGGTCGACCGCGAGACCTCGCGCGTCGCCTTCGTGGTCTCGACCGAGGGCGGCATGGACATCGAAAAGGTGGCCCATGATACGCCCGAAAAGATCAAGACCTTCTCAGTCGATCCGGCGACCGGCATCATGCCGCATCATGGCCGCACCGTCGCCAAGGCGCTCGGCCTCAGCGGCGACCAGGCCAAGCAGGCTGCGAGCGTGCTCGGCCAGATCTACGCCGCCTTCGTCGGCAAGGACATGGCGATGCTCGAGATCAACCCGCTGATCGTGACGACGCAGGGTCAGGTCAAGTGCCTCGACGCCAAGGTCTCGTTCGACTCCAACTCGCTCTACCGGCATCCGGAGCTGATGGCACTGCGTGACGAGACGGAAGAAGACGCCAAGGAGATCGAGGCGTCGAAGTACGACCTCGCCTATATCGCGCTCGACGGCACGATCGGCTGCATGGTCAACGGCGCCGGCCTCGCCATGGCGACGCTCGACATCATCCAGCTCTACGGGGAAAGCCCGGCGAACTTCCTCGACGTCGGCGGCGGCGCCTCTGAGGAGAAGGTCACAGCAGCCTTCAAGATCATCACCGCCGACCCGAAGGTGAAGGGCATCCTGGTCAACATCTTCGGCGGCATCATGAAGTGCGACGTCATCGCCCGCGGCGTGATCGCGGCGGTGAAGACCGTCGGCCTCGAAGTGCCGCTGGTGGTGCGCCTCGAAGGCACCAATGTCGAGGAAGGCAAGGAGATCATCCGGAACTCGGGCCTCAACGTCATCCCGGCCGATGATCTCGACGACGCCGCCCAGAAGATCGTGGCTGCGATCAAGAAGGCTTGAGGTAAACCAATGTCCATCCTGATCGACAAGAACACCAAGGTCATTTGCCAGGGCTTCACCGGCAAGAACGGCACCTTCCACTCCGAGCAGGCGATCGCCTATGGCACGCAGATGGTCGGCGGCACCTCGCCGGGGAAGGGCGGCTCGCTCCATCTCGGCCTGCCCGTCTTCGACACCGTCGCCGAGGCGCGCGACAAGACCGGCGCGACGGCTTCGGTCGTCTACGTCCCGCCGCCGGGCGCGGCCGATGCGATCTGCGAGGCGATCGACGCCGAGATCCCGCTGGTGATCTGCATCACCGAAGGCATCCCGGTGCTCGACATGGTGCGCGTGAAGCGTTCGCTCTCCGGCTCCAAGACCCGCCTGATCGGGCCGAACTGCCCGGGCGTCGTCACCGCCGGCGAGAGCAAGATCGGCATCATGCCGGCCAACATCTTCAAGCCCGGCTCGGTCGGCATCGTCTCGCGCTCGGGCACGCTGACCTATGAGGCGGTGTTCCAGACCACGAACGAAGGCCTCGGCCAGACCACGGCCGTCGGTATCGGCGGCGACCCGGTCAAGGGCACCGAGTTCATCGACATGCTCGAGATGTTCCTCGCCGACGAGAAGACCACGTCGATCGTGATGATCGGCGAGATCGGCGGCTCGGCCGAGGAAGACGCGGCCCAGTTCATCAAGGACGAGGCCAAGCGCGGGCGCAAGAAGCCGATGGTCGGCTTCATCGCCGGCCGCACGGCTCCTCCCGGCCGCCGCATGGGCCATGCCGGCGCGATCATCTCCGGCGGCAAGGGCGGCGCCGAGGACAAGATCGCGGCGATGGAAGCGGCAGGCATCCGGGTCTCGCCGTCGCCGGCGCGCCTTGGAAAGACCTTGGTCGAAGTATTGAAGGGCTGAGCAGCAGGCTGCGTCATGGTCGGCTTTGAGCCGACCATCTCATGACCAGCCAGGCTCGACAAAGAGATGCTCGGGCCTTGCCCGAGCATGACGGCCAGACGAAGCGGCAGGTTAGGAAGAAGGCAGGACGACCATGGCTCGCCAGGACATCAACGAGGCTCTCGCGCAGACGGGTTTCCTCTATGGCGGCAACGCGGCCTATATCGAGGATCTCTACGCCCGCTATCAGGCTGACCCCAAGTCGGTCGATCCGGAGTGGCAGGGCTTCTTCTCCGCGCTGAACGACGACAAGCAGGCGGTCGTCGACAACGCCAAGGGCGCGTCCTGGAAGAAGCCGAACTGGCCGATCCCGGCCGGCGGCGAGCTGGTCTCGGCGCTCGACGGCAACTGGGCCGCGGTCGAGAAGGCGGTTGGCGAGAAGCTCGGCGCCAAGGCCAAGGCCGCCGGCGCGACGCTGTCGGCTGCCGACGTCCAGCAGGCGACGCGCGACTCGGTCCGCGCGATCATGCTGATCCGCGCCTATCGCATGCGCGGCCACCTCCATGCCCAGCTCGACCCGCTCGGGATCGAGAGCCAGAAGGATCCGGAGGAGCTGTCGCCGGCGGCGTTCGGCTTCACCGAGGCCGATCTCGACCGCAAGATCTTCATCGACAACGTGCTCGGGCTGGAGTTCGCCACCATCCGCGAGATGACGGCGATCCTGCAGCGGACCTATTGCCAGACGCTCGGCGTCGAGTTCATGCACATCTCCGATCCCGAGCAGAAGGCCTGGCTGCAGGAGCGGATCGAGGGCCCGGACAAGGAGATCGCCTTCACCCGCGAGGGCAAGAAGGCGATCCTGAACAAGCTGGTCGAGGCCGAAGGCTTCGAGAAGTTCCTCGACCTCAAGTTCACCGGCACCAAGCGCTTCGGCCTCGATGGCGGCGAGTCGCTGATCCCGGCGCTGGAGCAGATCATCAAGCGCGGCGGCTCGCTCGGCGTGCGTGACATCGTCTTCGGCATGGCCCATCGCGGTCGCCTCAACGTGCTCACCCAGGTCCTGGGCAAGCCGCATCGCGCGCTGTTCCACGAGTTCAAGGGCGGCTCCTTCGCCCCCGACGACGTCGAGGGCTCGGGCGACGTCAAGTACCATCTCGGCGCCTCCAGCGACCGCGAGTTCGATGGCAACAATGTCCACGTCTCGCTGACCGCGAACCCCTCGCATCTCGAGATCGTCGACCCCGTTGTGCTCGGCAAGGTCCGCGCCAAGCAGGACCAGTTCGGCGACATCGTCGAGCGCTCCAAGGTGCTGCCGCTGCTGATCCATGGCGACGCCGCCTTCGCCGGCCAGGGTGTCGTCGCGGAATGCCTCGGCCTGTCGGGCCTGAAGGGCCACCGCACCGGCGGCTCGCTGCACTTCATCATCAACAACCAGATCGGCTTCACCACCTATCCGCGCTATTCGCGCTCCTCGCCATATCCGTCCGACGTGGCGAAGATGGTCGAGGCCCCGGTCTTCCATGTGAACGGCGACGATCCGGAAGCGGTCGTCTTCGCCGCCAAGATCGCGATCGAGTTCCGGCAGAAGTTCCACAAGCCGGTCGTGATCGACATGTTCTGCTATCGCCGCTTCGGCCATAACGAGGGCGACGAGCCGGGCTTCACCCAGCCGCTGATGTACCGCAAGATCCGTGGCCACAAGTCGACGCTGGAGCTCTACAGCGCCAAGCTCGAGGCCGAGGGCGTGATCCAGCCGGGCGAGCTCGACCAGATGCGCGCCGCCTGGAAGGAGAAGCTGGAGGTCGAGTTCGACGCCGGCCAGGCCTTCAAGCCGAACAAGGCCGACTGGCTCGACGGCCGCTGGGCCGGCATGAAGGCGATCCGCGCCGACGAGGACGATCCGCGCCGCGGCGCCACCGGCGTGCCGGAAGCGACGCTGAAGGAGATCACGCAGAAGATCACCGAGGTCCCGGAGGGCTTCAACGTCCACAAGACGATCCAGCGTTTCCTCGACAACCGCCGCAAGGCGGTCGAAAGCGGGCAGGGGATCGACTGGGCGACGGCGGAAGCGCTCGCCTTCGGCTCGTTGCTGCTCGACGGCAACCCCGTGCGCCTCTCCGGCCAGGATTGCGAGCGCGGCACCTTCAGCCAGCGCCACTCGGTGCTGATCGATCAGGAGACCGAGGCCCGTCACACCTCGCTGAACCATATCCGCGAGGGCCAGGGCCGCTACGAGGTCATCAACTCGATGCTCTCGGAAGAGGCGGTGCTCGGCTTCGAATACGGCTACACCCTGTCGGAACCGAACGCGCTGACGATGTGGGAGGCGCAGTTCGGCGACTTCGCCAATGGCGCGCAGGTCGTGTTCGACCAGTTCATCTCCTCGGGCGAGCGCAAGTGGCTGCGCATGTCGGGCCTCGTCTGCCTGCTGCCGCACGGCTATGAGGGCCAGGGTCCGGAGCACTCCTCGGCCCGTCTCGAGCGCTTCCTGCAGATGTGCGCCGAGGACAATATGCAGGTGGCGAACTGCTCGACCCCGGCGAGCTATTTCCACATCCTGCGCCGCCAGCTGAAGCGCGACTTCCGCAAGCCGCTGATCCTGATGACGCCGAAGTCGCTGCTGCGCCACAAGCGCTGCGTTTCCGACCTTAGCGAGCTGGCCGAGGGCTCGACCTTCCACCGCGTGCTGCACGACGATGCCGAGCGCGGCAAGTCGACCACCAAGCTGGTCAAGGATTCGAAGATCCGCCGCGTCGTGCTCTGCTCGGGCAAGGTCTATTTCGATCTGCTGGAGGAACGCGAGAAGCGCGGCATCGACGATGTCTATCTGATGCGCGTCGAGCAGCTTTATCCGTTCCCGCTGAAGTCGCTGGCCCAGGAGCTGGGCCGCTTCAAGGGCGCCGACGTCGTCTGGTGCCAGGAGGAGCCGAAGAACCAGGGCGCCTGGACCTTCGTCGAGCCCTATCTGGAGTGGGTGCTGGGCCATGCCGGCTCGAAGTCGAAGCGGCCGCGCTATGTCGGCCGCCCGGCCTCGGCGGCGACGGCGACCGGCCTGATGTCGAAGCACCTGGCCCAGCTCAACGCCTTCCTGGACGAGACCTTCGCGGTCTGATCCGGATTCACTCAGCGGAGCATGATCTTTTCCGAAAACCGGTTTCCACTTTTCGGGATCATGCTCAGACAATAAAGACACGAGAAGAGGCCTGACATGGCGACCGAAATCCGCGTTCCGACCCTCGGCGAATCCGTCTCCGAGGCGACCATCGGCAAGTGGTTCAAGAAGCCCGGCGACGCGGTGAAGGCGGACGAGCCCTTGGTCGAGCTCGAGACCGACAAGGTGACGCTGGAGGTCAACGCTCCGGCCGCCGGCGTGCTCGGCGAGATCGTCGCCAAGGAAGGTGAGACGGTCGGCGTCAGCGCGCTGCTGGGCACCATCGCCGCCGGTGACGGCAAGGCGGCGGCTCCGGCCAAGGACGAGAAGAAGGCGGAGACTGCCGTGGCCCAAGCCGCCGGCAAGGCCGGGGCCGAGACCTCGGCGGAAGCGCAGAAGAAGGCCGGCGAAGTCGCCGGCGCCACCCCGGTGAAGCCTGCGACCAAGGCGGCCGATTCCGGCCCGGCGGTTTCGCGCCTCGCCGCCGAGAGCGGCGTCGATCCGGCGAACGTCAATGCCTCCGGCAAGGATGGCCGCGTCACCAAGGGCGACATGCTGGCCGCGATTGCGACCGGCCCGGCCGTGGCCGCTGCTGCGCCCGCCGCTCCGGTTCAGGTCCGCGCCCCGTCGGCTCCGGACGACGCCTCGCGTGAAGAGCGCGTGAAGATGACCAAGCTGCGCCAGACCATCGCGCGCCGCCTGAAGGAAGCGCAGACCAACGCCGCCATGCTGACCACCTTCAACGAGGTGGACATGACCAACGTCATGGCGCTGCGCAACCAGTACAAGGACGTGTTCGAGAAGAAGCACGGCGTGAAGCTCGGCTTCATGGGCTTCTTCGTGAAGGCCTGCGTGCAGGCGCTGAAGGAGATCCCGGCCGTCAACGCCGAGATCGACGGCACCGACATCGTCTACAAGAACTACTACCACATCGGCGTCGCGGTCGGCACCGACAAGGGCTTGGTTGTGCCGGTGGTGCGCGATGCGGACGAGCTCTCCATCGCCGGCGTCGAGAAGAAGATCGGCGAGTTCGGCAAGAAGGCCCGCGACGGCGCCCTCAAGATCGAGGAGATGCAGGGCGGCACCTTCACCATCTCGAATGGCGGCGTCTACGGCTCGCTGATGTCGACGCCGATCCTGAACGCGCCGCAATCGGCGATCCTGGGCATGCACAAGATCCAGGAGCGGCCGATGGTCGTCGGCGGCAAGATCGAGATCCGCCCGATGATGTATCTGGCGGTCTCCTACGACCACCGCATCATCGACGGCAAGGAGGCCGTGACCTTCCTCGTCCGCGTCAAGGAAGGCCTGGAGGATCCGGCGCGCCTCGTGCTCGACCTCTGAGGACGTCGTCCATGCTCTCGCTGATCGTCGCGAGCGTCGCCCTGCTCTTCGTCCATATCGGAGCGCAGGTGATCGTGGCGACCAGCGAGCTGGGCTCGGCCTGGAATGCCGGGCCGCGTGATGAAGGCGTGAAGCCGCTGGGCGTTGCCGCCGGGCGCGCCGAGCGGGCGCTCCGCAACTATCTGGAGACCTATCCGGCTTTTGCAGTGCTGGCCGGGGCATTGGTCGCGAGCGGTCGTATTGATGGGATCGGCTTCATCGGCGGTGCGGTTTGGCTCATCGCCCGCATCATCTACCTCCCGCTCTACCTCGCCGGCATTCCCTATTGGCGTACCCTGGTCTGGTTGGCCGCTGCGCTCGGTCTGGCGTTGATGGCAATCCGCCTGTTGGCCTGAGGCAGGCGGAGCATCGCTTTCGGACCCAACTCGCCATTGGCGCAACAGCAATCGTAAAGTCTGAACGGAAGAGAGACCATGTCCTACGATCTCGTCGTCATCGGAACCGGCCCCGGCGGCTATGTCTGCGCCATCCGCGCTGCCCAGCTCGGCCTCAAGGTCGCGGTGGTCGAGAAGCGCAAGACCCATGGCGGCACCTGCCTCAATGTCGGCTGCATCCCCTCCAAGGCGCTGCTGCATGCGTCCGAGATGTTCGAGGAGGCCAGCCATACCTTCCCGAGCCTCGGCATCACCGTCGGCAAGCCGAAGCTCGACCTGAAGCAGATGCTGGTCCACAAGCAGGAGACCATCGATGCCAACGTCAACGGCGTCGCGTTCCTGCTGAAGAAGAACAAGATCGATCCGTTCCACGGCACGGCCTCGATCCCGGCCGCCGGCAAGGTCGTCGTCACCGCCGAGGACGGCAAGACGCAGGAGCTGGAGACCAAGAACATCGTCATCGCCACCGGCTCGGAATCGGCGGCGCTGCCGGGTGTCACGACCGACGAGAAGACGGTGGTGACCTCGACAGGCGCACTCGAGCTTGCTTCCGTGCCGAAGGAGCTGCTGGTTGTCGGGGCCGGCGTGATCGGCCTGGAGATCGGCTCGGTCTGGGCCCGGCTCGGCGCCAAGGTCACGGTGGTCGAATATCTCGACCGCATCCTGCCCGGCATGGACGATGAGATCGCCAAGCAGTTCCAGCGCATCCTGCAGAAGCAGGGCTTCACCTTCCATCTCGGCTCGAAGGTCACCAAGGTCGACGTGACCAAGAAGGGCGGCGCCACCGTCACGGTCGAGCCGGCGGCCGGCGGCGAGGCCAAGACGCTGAATGCCGACATCGTGCTGGTCGCGATCGGCCGGCGTCCGAACACCGATGGCCTCGGGCTCGACAAGGCCGGGGTCGCGACCGAGCGCGGCCGCGTCGTCATCGACGACCACTTCAAGACCAATGTCAACGGCATCTACGCGATCGGCGACGTGGTGCGCGGACCGATGCTGGCCCACAAGGCCGAGGATGAGGGCGTCGCCGTTGCCGAGATCCTCGCCGGCAAGCATGGCCATGTGAACTACGACGCCATCCCCGGCATCGTTTACACCGCCCCCGAGGTCGCCGCGATCGGCAAGACCGAGGAAGAGCTCAAGGCCGCGGGCATCGCCTACAAGGTCGGCAAGTTCCCGTTCACGGCCAATGGCCGGGCGCGGGCGATGCGGCACACCGACGGCTTCGTCAAGTTCCTCGCCGATGCAACGACCGACCGGGTGCTCGGCTGCCACATCATCGGCCCGCATGCCGGCGACCTGATCGCCGAGGTGACGGTGCTGATGGAGTTCGGCGGCTCGGCCGAGGATCTCGCCCGCACCTGCCACGCTCATCCGACGCTGGCCGAGGCGGTCAAGGAAGCGGCGCTCGCCGTCGACAAGCGCCCGATCCACATGTGACCGACGCCGCTCTCGCGGCGATGCTTTCAGTTCTGGGGCCGGCGCGTCAGTGTGGCGCGCCGGCTTTTTTGCAGACGAGATTCAGGAGCCCGTCGCGGCTCGTGTCGTCGCCTGCGGCGAGCGCGCGGCCATCCTCGCCGAAGCGAGCCAGGATCTCGAAGCCGGCAGCTTCGAGCTGACGTTCCTGGGTTGCGAGGTCGATAAAATAGAACAGTCCGCTCCAGCGATGGGCCGGGTCGACATGGATGGCGTAGTCGGCCTCCTCGTGAGCGAAAGGCCGCAGGCGCAGATAGTTGATCCAGCTCTGCGGATGCACCGAGTTCACGATCTCGCGCGGGTGCCAGGAGCGCGCATGCAGCGGCATGCCGCCGGCGCGGTGCCAGGCGCGATTGTGGAAGGAGAAGGCGAAGACGCCGCCGGGCGCCAGCACCTCATGCACGCTCGCGATGACGCCGAGCCGCTCGGCATGGTCGAAGGCGCTGAGGATGGCGAGGGCGCCGAGTACGAAATCGAAGCGTCCAGGCCCGAACTCACTGATCGCGCGAACATCCATGTCGAGGAAGGTCGCGCCCGGAAAGCGACGCCGGGCGACGGCGAGCATCGCTTCGGCCTTGTCGATCCCGACATAGTCGGCCACGTCAGGCAGCAGCGCTCCGGTCGTGCGGCCGGAGCCGACGCCGAGATCGAGCAGGCGCTTGCCGGCATAGGCGTCGCGGAAGCGTTCGAGGATCACCGCCTCGGAGGCAAACAGGCTCTGCCCGCCATACCATTCGGCGATCTCGCTGCGGTCGAACAGGTCGGCATTGTGCCGGGCGATGTCGATGGTCGTGGCGTGCATGGCGCGCCTCCGCTTCGTTCGAGAGCCCGACCATGCTCCCGCCCGCCGCAGCGCACAAATTCTTGGTTAATCTATAGTTAACGCCGGTGTCGGCTTCCGAGTTATCCGCGCCGGGCGCGATAGGCGGTCAGCGTGTTGCGCAGCAGGCAGGCGATCGTCATCGGGCCGACGCCGCCGGGGACCGGCGTGATCGCGCCGGCGACTTCGGCCGCCTGCGCATAATCGACGTCGCCGGCGAGCTTGCCGTCGGGCATGCGGTTGATGCCGACATCGATCACGGTCGCGCCCGGCTTGATCCAGTCGCCCTTGACCATGCGCGGCCGTCCGACGGCAGCGACGACGATGTCGGCGCGCTTCACCACGGCCGGCAGGCCGCGGGTGCGCGAATGGGCGATGGTGACGGTGCAGTCGGCCTGGAGCAGCAATTGCGCCACCGGCCGGCCGACCAGCTCCGAGCGGCCGATCACGACCGCCTCCAGCCCCGACAGCGAGGGCAGAGCCTGCTTCAGCAGAAGCATGCAGCCGAGCGGCGTGCAGGGCACGAGGCCGTTCTTGCCGCCGGCGAGCAGGCCGGCATTGATCGGGTGGAGGCCGTCGACGTCCTTGGCCGGGTCGATCGCGTCGATGATGCGGCCGGTGTCGATATGCTTTGGCAGCGGCAGCTGGACGAGGATGCCGTCGACGCCGTCATCGGCGTTGAGTTCGGCGATCTTGGCGAGCAGCGCCGCTTCGGTCGTCTCCGCCGGCAGGCGATGAGCGACCGAGTTCATGCCGATCTCGGCGGCCAGCTTCTCCTTGGAGGCGACATAGACCTTGCTGGCCGGGTCCTCGCCGACGAGTACGACATGCAGGCCGGGTACAGGCTTGCCGGCGGCCTCGAGCGCTGCGACCTCGCGACCGATCTCGGCGCGTAGCTCCGCCGCCGCCGCCTTGCCGTCGATGATGCGTGCCGTCATGACCAGCTCCTTGGTGAGGCATCGGATCGAAAAGCGGATTCCTGTTTCCGGTTTGATGCCCTGCGCCGCTCTCTTGCTGCATCGCGACAGAACGGACAAGGGCGGAGATGCTCGCCGATATCTCCTTCCCCCCGCTTGCGGTCGGGAAGGGTTAGGGATGGGGGGCCGGAAAGCAGGGCGAGGCCATTCTTCCGCCTTACGCCGAGCGGCACTGCCCCCAACCCTCCCCACCGCAAGCGGGGGAGGGCTATTCCCTCGGTGCCGCTTGATCGGGGCGCGGCGAGCCAGCATGGTCCGCAGGTGATTCAGAAGGCGGCGTGCAAGCCGGAGACGACTGACGTGACCACCGGCTTTGCAGCAATCCCGGCCTCCGGCAGCTATGTGCTGCGCAATGCCAGGGCGCCGGCCTGCCTGGCCGAGGCCGGCAGTCTGGCGAGCGACCGTGACGGCCTGGCGCTGCTCGACATCGCCGTCGAGAATGGCGGCATCGCCTCGCTCCTGCCGGCGGGCACGCCTGCGCTCGATGCTTTGCCCTCGCTCGATCTCGATGGCGGCATCGCGCTGCCACGCCTTGTCGATGTCCACACCCATCTCGACAAGGGTCATATCTGGCCGCGCCGGCCCAATCCGGACGGCAGCTTCATGGGGGCGCTGAGCGCGGTCGCCGCCGATCGCGAGGCGAACTGGTCGGCCGGAGATGTGCGGGCGCGCATGGAGTTTGGCCTGCGCTGCGCCTATGCCCATGGCACGGCGGCGATCCGTACCCATCTCGACTCGCTCGGCAAGCAGATCGGCATCTCCTGGCCGGTTTATGCCGAATTGCGCGCCGAATGGGCCGGGCGCATCGCGCTGCAGGCCTCGCCCTTGTTCGGCATCGATGCCGTCGCCGATCCCGCACATATGCGGGCGATCACACAGGCCGTGACCACGCATGGCGACAGGCTGCTCGGCACCGTCACCTATATGGTGCCGGAGCTCGACGCCGCGCTCGACACGCTGTTCCGGACTGCGATCGAAAACGGCTTCGATCTCGATTTCCATGTCGACGAGACCAATGATCCTTCGGCTCGGTCGCTCGAGCGCATCGCCGATGCGGCGCTGCGCCATCGCTTCCGGGGCAGGATTATGGCCGGGCATTGCTGCTCGCTCTCGCTGCAACCGCCGCCGGACGAGGCGCGCATCATCGCCAAGGTCAGGGACGCCGGCATCGCGGTGGTCTCGCTGCCGATGTGCAACATGTATCTGCAGGACCGCCAGCGCGGGCGCACGCCGCGCTGGCGCGGGGTCACCGCGCTGCATGAGCTGAAGGCGGCCGGCGTGCCGGTGACGATCGCCTCCGACAATACCCGCGACCCGTTCTACGCCTATGGCGATCTCGACCTCGTCGAGACCTTGCGCGAAGGCACCCGCATCCTCCAGCTCGATCATTCCGACCGGGACTGGGTGAGGGCGATCGCGACGACGCCGGCCGACATCATGGGGCTTTCAAATGCCGGCCGCCTCGCTGTGGGCGGTCCCGCCGATCTGGTCCTGACGCGCGCCCGCGACTGGACCGAGTTCTTCGCCAGGCCGCAGGCCGACCGGACCGTCCTGGTCAATGGCCGCGCCATCGACCGCACCTTGCCCGACTATCGTGAACTCGATCATTTGATGGCGAGCGCGACCTGACGATGTTATCCGCCACTCCCTCTTCCCGTCATGGTCGGGCTTGTCCCCACCATCCATGTCTTTCTACGTCGCGTGCGGTGTTCAAGACGTGGATGCTCGCCACAAGGGCGAGCATGACGCTACAGGAACGCTCCGCATGACCGCACGCTACGATATCGACGTCCTGAAGCGCCGCCTGAACGGCATCCGCACCGAGGACAATCCAGCGCTGGTCAAGCAGAAGAGCCGCGACTTCTTCTGGTACTCGCCGAAGCTGAAGCGCCAGCTCGACCATGTCGTCGCCGACATCATCGTCTCGCCGGTGAGCGAAGCCGAGGTGCTGGAGACGCTCTCGGCGGCGCATGCGCTCGGCATCCCGGTGACGCCGCGCGGCACCGGCACCGGTAATTACGGCCAGGCCATGCCGCTTTCGGGCGGGATCGTGCTCGATCTTGCCGGCTTCAACAAAGTGACCAGCATCGAGGCCGGGCGCTATGTCGCCGAGCCCGGCGCGGTGCTGGCCAAGATCGACCAGGAGACGCGCGCCCACTCCCGGCAGGAGATCCGGCTGCATCCCTCGACCTATCACACCGCCTCGATCGGCGGCTTCATCGCTGGCGGCTCCGGCGGCGTCGGCTCGATCAAATGGGGCGGCCTGCGCGACTGGGGCAACATCATCTCGCTGCGCGTCGCGACCATGGAAGGCACGCCGCGCATCCTCGAGCTGCAAGGCGAGGACCTGCACAAGGTTGCCCATGCCTACGGTACCAACGGCATCATCACGCAGGTCGAGATGCCGCTCGGCCCGGCCTATGCCTGGGTCGACGTCATCCTCGGCTTCGACGAATTGCGCGCCGCGGCCGAGTTCGCCAATGCGCTCGGCGAGCAGGACGGGCTGGCGCTGAAGAATCTCGCGGTGGTCGCCGCGCCGGCGCCGCACGACTACTTCCTGCGCCACAGGAAATTCCTGCCGCGCGACAGCCATTGCGTCATGGTCATGGTCGCCGATTTCGCGGTCGAGTCCATGCTGGCCTTCGCCCGCCGCTTCGGTGGCTCGCAGCTGCTGATGCGCTCCGACAAGCTGACGGCAGAGGAGGCCAAGGGCTTGCCGCCGACCTTCGAGCTTGGCTGGAACCACACGACCTTGCGGGCGCTGCGGGTCGATCCGTCGATCACCTATCTGCAGGTTCTCTATCCCTTCCCGAACCAGGTCGATCTCGTCGACAAGATCCATGCCCGTTTCGGCGACGAGGTGACCTGCCATCTCGAATTCGTCCGCTTCGACGGCAAGATCACCTGCTTCGGCCTGCCGCTGGTACGCTTCACCAGCGAGGAGCGGCTCGAGGAGATCATGGCGATCCATGAGGAGATGGGCGCGCCGATCTTCAACCCCCACCGCTACACGCTGGAGGAGGGCGGGATGAAGCAGACCGACGAGGTCCAGCTCGCCTTCAAGCGCGAGGCGGATCCGCAGGGCCTGCTCAATCCCGGCAAGATGATCGCCTGGGAGGACCCGAACTACGACTACCGCTCGGGCAAGACCTTCCTGTTCAAGGCGCTGGGCGAAGCCGGCGTCGGCGCCTGAGCCGGCCGATGCGCGCGCTCGTCCTCTACGCCCATCCCGATCCCGAGAGCTTCGGGGCGGCGGTGCATGAAACGCTCGTCTCCGGTTTGCGCCGGGCCGGGCACGAGGTCGACGATTGCGACCTCTATGCCGAGGGTTTCGATCCGGTGCTGAGCCGCGAGGAGCGCATCGACTATCATGATCTTGCCAGCAACCAGAAGAATGTAGCCGGCTATGTCGAGCGCCTGCTTCGGACGGAAGCGCTGTTCCTGTGCTTTCCGGTCTGGAACTACGGTTATCCGGCGATCATGAAGGGCTATTTCGATCGCGTCTTCCTGCCGGGCGTCTCGTTCAAGCTGGTCGACGGCTCGATCCGCCCGAATCTCTGGAACATTCGCCGGCTGACGACGGTGACGAGCTATGGCGGCTCGCGCTGGCGGACCTTCCTGATGGGCGATCCGCCGCGCCGGCAGATCAAGCGCGGCCTGCGTGCGGTCTGCCATCCCGCGGCGCGGGTCTCCTATCTCGCGCATTACGACATGAACCGCTCGACGCCGCAGAGCCGCGCGGCCTTTCTCGAAAGGGTCGAGCAGGAAATCGCACGGATTTAAGAGCCTGTCTGACAATTGTCATCGGCCTGTCATGAAGGCGGGCGATTGCACAGCCGGCGAAAAGTATCCGCAACCTTTTCCAAGGGCCGGCTCATGACCAAGTCCCTCGAAAAAAGCGTCGGCCGTGCCCTGTTGGTGACGGCACGGCTTCACAGGGCACGGATGGGCGAGCGCCTTAACGCGCTCGGGCTCTTCCCGGGCCAGGAACAGGCGCTGAAATCCCTGCAAAGCGCGCCGATGACGATGGGCGAGCTTGCGACGCTGTTGCGGGTCAAGCCGCCGACGGTGTCCAAGACGATCGGCCGGCTCTCGCTGCAGGGGCTGGTGACGCGCGAGGGCGGTGGCCGCGACGGCCGACTGGTGCAGGTGGCACTGACCGAGAACGGCCAGAAGACCGCGGCGGCGCTCGATGCGGTCTGGAACCAGGTCGAGGAAGAGCTGCTCGAAAAGCTCGACGCCAAGGAGCGCAAGCAGTTGCGCAAATTGCTGCGCAAAGCGTCGAAGGGCCTGTCCAAGGCCGGCGCCGATGTCGACGAGGTCGATGACGAGGCTGAAGACGCCGCCTGAAGCTGAACGCGTCAGCGGCATGACTCGCATGCGCTGACGGGCTGGTTTCAAGTCTTAAATCGGTTCATTGATGTCTCGTCATTCCTCCAGAGCATGACGAGACGCTCAGCCTTGTCGGCCGCTCCCGCTCCGCTTCCGGATACGCGCCGGACACGCCTGACCGCCATCGCCCTGATGAGTGGGGCGATCGTCTGCTTTTCACTGCTCGACACTTGCGCGAAATGGCTCGGCAGCACGATGCATCCAATGCAGGTCGTGCTGGCGCGCTATGTGATCAGCGTCGCCCTGGTCTCGCTGTTGCTCAATCCCTGGAGCCATCCGGGCATCACCCGGACCAAGCGCCCCTGGCTACAGGGCTTCCGCTCGCTGCTGCTCCTCGGCTCGACCGCGCTCAACTTCGTCGCCCTGCAGTATCTGCAATTGGCCGAGACGGTCTCGATCATGTTTGCCGCGCCGCTGCTGGTCGCGCTGCTGGCCGGGCCGCTGCTCGGCGAGTGGGCGGGGCCGCGCCGGCTGATCGCGATCGGCGTCGGCTTCCTTGGTGTCCTCGTGGTGACGCGGCCGGGGCTGGGCGGCCTGCACCCGGCGGCGTTGCTCAGCGTCTGCGGCTGCTTCTGCTATGCCTTCTACGCCCTGTCGACGCGGATGCTGGCCTCGAGCGACTCGCCGCAGACGACGATGTTCTATTCCGGCATCGGCGGCGTGGTGATCATGCTGCCGCTGCTGCCGCTGTACTGGTCCTGGCCGGCGGACTGGCAGAGCTGGCTGCTGATGTGCGGTACGGGCTTCTTCGGTGCGGTCGGCCACTGGCTCCTGATCCTCGCGCATCAGCGGGCGCCGGCGACGATCCTGGCACCGTTCATCTATTCCCAGATCGTCTGGATGATCCTGCTCGGCTGGTTCGTCTTCGGCCAGATCCCCGACCGCTTCACCTTCATCGGAGCGGCGATCGTCATCGCGTCGGGGCTCTACCTGCTCTACCGCGAGCGCGTCCGGCATGTGCCCGAGGGCTCGGCCCGGCTCGACTGACGCCGGCATGCATCTTGAAGCCTCCACCCATGGATGGAGGCCATGATGACGGTTCGGCACCGCAACTGGCTACCGGCTACCGCGTTCGGCACAGATGTGATCCGGGCGCGTCCCGCGATGGCACAGGGGAGCTCAGCCGAGCGTGACCTTGCTCTGCGCAGCGACGAAGTCCGAGAGCATCGGCACATAGTCCTCGCCTTTGCCGCTGGCGACGGCCGCCGCATAGACGTTCTTCACCGCCCCGCCGACCGGGTTCGGGACGCCGGCGGCGTTGGCGAGGCTCTCCAGATAGCGGACGTCCTTCAGCGCGTTGGAGAGCGTGAACTTATGGGCGTCGCGGTCGCGCTCCAGCACGTATTTCATGAAGGTCTGGTAGAAGCCGCACTCCATCCGCCCGCCGGTGATGACGCTGTCGAAGGTCTGCGGGGTGATGCCGACCTTCTGGGCCAGCGTCAGCGCCTCCGCATAGATCGCGCCGTAGCCGAGCGAGAGGAAGTTGTTGAGCAGCTTCATCTTGTGGCCGTCGCCGACCGGGCCGAGATGGACGATCTTTTGAGCCCAGGCTGCACAGACCGGGCGGATGCGCTCGAAAACCGCGCTGTCGGCGCCAATCATCGTCGAGAGTTGACCGAGCTTCGCCTGGGCGGGTGTTCCGCCGAGCGGAGCGTCGCAGAGGTGCAGGCCGATGGCAGCGAGCCGTTCAGCCAGAGCGATCGTCGAGACCGGGTCGGAGGTCGAGCAGTCGACGATGACCGTGCCGGGCCTGGCGCTGGCGGCGATGCCGTCCGGTCCATTGATGACCTGCTCGACCTGTGGCGAGCCGGTGACGCAAAGGAAGATGATGCTCGCCTTCTCGGCGATCTCCCTGGGCGTGGCGGCTTCTGCGGCGCCGGCCGCCTTGAGCTCTTCGACGGGCCTGCGATTGCGATGGCCCATGATGGTGAGGGGGAAGCCCTTGGCGAGAATACAGCCCGCCATGCCCTGACCCATGTAACCAACGCCGATGAAGCCGATCGATTCTTTAGTCGTGCTCATCTTCAGTTTCTCCGAATTCTATGAGATGGAACAATGCAATGCGGAACGATTTGGCCAAGAACTGGTTGAATGCATCGGCTTACCGGCTTCAGGAGAAGCGATCGATGGCGAATGACGGACACTCGCGCGACCCTTCGGGGGCGGGGAAGGCGGGCGTCAAACCCGGTGGCCGAGGTCGGGTTACCTTACAGATCATCGCCGACCGGCTGGAAGTCTCGACCGCGACTGTCTCGCTCGCTTTGCGCGAAAGCCCGCTGGTCGCCGACGGCACGCGCCTGCGCGTCCAACAGATCGCCCGCGAGATGGGCTACAGCTACAACCGCAGCGCGGCTTCGCTGCGGACCGACCGGACCAACATCCTCGGCGTCGGCTTCCATGACATCACCAATCCCTATTTCGCCGAGCTGCTTGCTGCGATCGAGGAGACGGCGGCGGCGCATGGCCGCTCGATCCTGCTCGGGACCTATGCCGAGAACCTGCAGCGGCAGGACCGCGTCCTCACCACGCTCAAGGAATACCGCCCGGACGGCATGATCATCTGCCCGGCCGGCGGCACCACGGCAGAGACGCTGCAGCACCTGATGGCGGCGCAGGTGCCGCTGGTGCAGCTTTCGCGCGAGATCCCCGGCATCGGACTCGACTTCGTCGGCTCGGACGACCGGCACGGCACGGTGCTGGCCGTCGAGCACCTGCTCGGCCTGGGCCATACCCGCATCGCCTTCCTCGGCGAAAGCCCGCTGATCTCGACCGGGCGCAACCGCTATCGCGGCTATTGCGAGACCCTGGCCAAGCACGGCCTGCCCCTCGACCCCACGATCGTCTACTCGGCCTATGGCACGCGGGAGAACGGGCTGAAGGGCGTCCAGAAGGTGCTCGACGCCGCCAACCCGCCGACCGCCGCGGTCTGCTTCAACGATCTCACCGCTTTCGGCGCCATGCTCGGCCTGCGCCATCGCGGGCTCGAGGCCGGCAGCGACTTCTCGCTGATCGGCTGCGACGACGTGCAAGAAGCGGCGCAATGGTATCCCGGGCTCACCACGATCAAGAACTTCCAGGACGAGATGGGCCGCAAGACCGCGGAGATGCTGATCCGCCGGATCGCCGATCCGTCGGCGCCACCGCAACGCGCCGTGCTGACGCCGGAGCTCGTCGTGCGCGGAACGACCGCACCGCCCAAGGCGGCGCGGTGAATCTGGATCAGGCATCGTTATCGGGCCTGCGGTTCAGCGCCCGGTAGGCGCGGACCACATGCGAGTCGTCGCGTCCGCCATGGCCGAGGCCGGAGGCGGCCAGGAACATCTGGTGCGCGGCTGCGGCGAGCGGCAAGGCCGCCTTGGCGGCGCGGCCGGCATCGAGGACGATGCCGAGGTCCTTGACGAAGATGTCGACTGCGCTGGCGACCGGCGGCTCGTCCTCGAGCATCCGCGGGCCGCGATCCCTCAGCATCCAGGACGACGCGGCCGAGCCGCCCATGATCTCGAACAGCAGCGCGCCGTCGATGCCGGCCTTCTGCGCCAGCGAGAGCGCCTCCGCCGAGACCGCGATATGCACGCCGCAGAGCAGCTGATTGACGGTCTTCACCGTCGCGCCCTGGCCCGGCTTTTCGCCCACATGGAAGACCTTGTCGCCCATGGCGTCGAGCACCGGTTTTGCCTTGGCGAAGCTGTCGGCGGGGGCGCCGACCATGATGGTCAGAGTGCCGCCTTGCGCACCCTTGACGCCGCCCGAGACCGGCGCATCGACAAAATGTCGGCCCGTCTTCGTCACGGCGTCGGCGATGGCCTCGACCTCGCCGGGCGGGCAGGTCGCCATCAGGATCACGGTCGCGCCGGATGCCAGCGCAGCGAGCGCGCCGGCCTCGAATAGGACCGAGCGGGCTTGGGCGGCATTGACGACCATCAGGACGAGCGTGTCGGCTCCTTCAGCTGCTGCTGCGGCGCTGTCGGCTGCCTGGCCGCCGGCTGCCGCGAGCGCGTCTCTAGCGCTCTCCCTCATGTCGAAACCGGTGACGCGGAACTGGCGCTTGACGAGATTGTCGGCCATCGGCGCGCCCATGGCACCGAGCCCGACGAAGGCGATTGAAGTCACGACGATTTGCCTTGGTTGGAGGCGGGCGGCCAAGCCGCCCGCCGGGATTATTCCTTCACCGCACCCGTCATCGAGGCGACGTAGTAGTCGACGAAGAACGAATAGAGGATCGCGACCGGGATCGAGCCGAGCAGCGCGCCGGCCATCAGCGAGCCCCAATGGTAGACGTCGCCCTCGACCAACTGGGTCAGCACCGCGACCGGCACGGTCTTCTTCTCGGCCGACTGGATGAAGGCGAGCGCGTAGATGAACTCGTTCCAGGACAGGGTGAAGGCGAAGATGCCGGCCGAGATCAGCCCGGGCAGCGCCAGCGGCAAGGTGATCTTCCAGAGCGTCTGCAAACGGGTCGCGCCGTCGATCATGGCGCATTCCTCGAGCTCGTAGGGGATCGACTTGAAGTAGCCGATTAGCAGCCAGGTGCAGAACGGGATCAGGAAGGTCGGATAGGTCAGGATCAGCGCGAGCTGTGAATCGTACAACCCGAACTGGAAGATCAGCGTCGCCAGCGGGATGAACAGGATCGAGGGCGGCACAAGATAGGCGAGGTAGATGGCGAGGCCGACATAGTTAGAGCCCTTGAACTTCAGGCGCTGGATCGCATAGGCGGCGAGCACGCTGGCGAAGAGCGAGAGCGCGGTCGCGACCGTTGCCACCGTCATCGTGGTCAGCAGCCATTGCGGGTAGTCGGTCTGGAAGAGCAGCTTGTTGATGTTCTCCAGCGTCGGCGACTTCACCCAGAACGGGTTGTTGTTCTTGTAGTCGAGCAGTTCGCCGTTCGGTTTGATCGCCGTGATCGCCATCCAGTAGAACGGGAACAGCAGCACGATCACGAAAAGCGACAGCGGCAGATAGAGCGTGATGAAGCGGCGCGGTCCCGAGGACCAGTCGATCACGCCGGTCCGTTCCTTGTCGATGAGGTGCGGGCGCGGGGCAGGGGAGGCCTGGTCAGTCATTGTCTTCTCCCTGCTGCCATTTGCGGCGGGCGAGCGCGAAGTAGCTGAACAGCGTCGCCATCACGAGGAAGGGGATCATCGCGACCGCGATCGCCGCGCCCTCGCCGAGCTGGCCGCCGGGGATGCCGCGCTGGAAGGCGAGGGTCGCCATCAGGTGGGTCGAGTTGATCGGGCCGCCGCGAGTGATGGCGTAGACCAGCTGGAAGTCAGTGAAGGTGAACAGCACCGAGAAGGTCAGCACGATCGCCAGGATCGGCATCAGCATCGGCAAAGTGACATGACGGAAGCGCTGCCAGGCATTGGCGCCGTCGAGCATCGCCGCCTCGTAGAGCGCCGGCGAGATGGTCTGCAGGCCGGCGAGCAGCGAGATCGCGACGAAGGGGATGCCGCGCCAGACATTGGCGGCGATCAACGACCAGCGCGCCGGCCAGGGCGAGCCGAGGAAGTCGATATAGGTGTCGCGCCAGCCGAGCACGTCGACCAGGACATAGGAAATGATCGAGAACTGCGGATCGTAGATCCACCAGAAGGCGATCGCCGAGAGCACGGTCGGCACGATCCAGGGCACCAGGATCAGTGCCCTGAGCAGCGACTTGAACGGCAGGTTGTTGTTGAGCAGCAGCGCCAGCCAGAGGCCAAGCCCGAACTTCCCGACCGTCGCGACGCCCGTATAGAGCAGCGTGTTCCAGACCGAGGTGATGAAGACCGGGTCGTGCCAGAGCGACTCGAAATTCTCGAAGCCGATGAAGATGCCGCTGCGGCCGATGCGGGTGTCGGTGAAGGCGAGCCAGACGCCGAGGCCGAGCGGATAGCTCAGGAAGACCAAAAGCAGGCCGAGTGCCGGCAGCAGGCAGATGAAGATCAGGAATGGCTTGTAGTCGAACAGCCTGACCAGCCAGCTCTGCTCGGGCTGGGTGGTCGGCCGGGCCTCCGCCGCAATCGTCATGACGCTTTATCCCGTGATGGAGCCGCGCCGCCGGCGGGCGGCGGCGCGGTGTCGACGGATGATCAGGTGCGGTAGTAGCGCTTGGCGCGGCGCTCGGCCTCGGCAGCCGCCTGCTCGGGCGTCGCCTGGCCGGCGCAGACGGACGCGACCATCTGGACCATGACGTATTCGGCGTTGACGGTGCCGGCCGCCTCGGTGATCGCGCCCTTGTAGCCGCTCCACAGAGCCCGCTCCCAGGTGTCGCGATAGACCAGGATCTTGGGATCGCTCTCCCAGACCTTGCTCTGCGCATAGCCCTTCAGCGGCTGGGTCCAGTAGCCGAAGCAGCCGGTCAGCCACTTGTCGTACTGTTCCTTCTCCATCATGAAGCGGAGATATTCCTTCGCGGCGTTCGGGAACTTGGTGTGCTTGAACACCATGGCGTTGATCACCAGCGCCGTCTCGGTCGGGCGCCCCACGCCGGCGCCGATCGGCATCGGCGCGTGGTTGAGGTCCTTGCCGATCTCGGCGGTCTTCTCGTCCTTGGAGTTCTTGATCGAGAAGTAGAGCGAGACGCCGTTCTGGGTCAGGCCGATTTCGCCGGCGGTCAGCGCCTTGTTGTTGCTGATGTCGAGCCAGGAGAGCGTGCCCGGGATGAAGGTCTCGTAGAGCGCCTTGGCGTATTTCAGCGCCTCGATCGTCTCCTTGCTGTTGATCGCGACCTTGTTGTTCTCGTCGACCATGTAGCCGCCATGCGACCAGACCAGCCAGTTGCAGAACGAGTTGCCGTCGCCGACGGCGTTGCCGAGGGCAAAGCCGGCCGGATGGCCCTTGGCCTTGAGCTTGCGGCAGAGGTCGAGGAAGCCGGCATGGTCGGTCGGGAACTTGTCGAAGCCCGCTTCCTTGACCCAGGATTCGCGATAGACCGCCGGGCCGCCGGAGCCGCCCATCGGGATCGAGATCCAGGTATTGGTCTTGTCCTTCTTGCCGTATTTCTCGGCGACCGGGTACCAGCCGCCATATTTCTTGCCGAGGTCCTCGGCGACCGCAGTCAGGTCGATCAGCTTGTCGGCGAAGATGTGCGGATCGTCGGCCCAGCCGACGACGACGTCGGGGCCGGCGCCGGTGTTGGCAGTGACGGCGGTCTGCGGACGCAGATCCTCCCAGCTTGCGTAGTCGACGCGGACCTGCACGCCGGTCGCCTTGGTGAAGGCCTCGGTGTTCTCGTTGAAGATGGTCTGGTCGGGATCGACGAACTTGGTCGGGCGCAGCACGCGCAGCGTCGCGCCCTTCTCGATATTGGCGGTCTGGGCGATCGAGGGTGCGGCAAGGGTGGCGCCGGCTGCGAGGCCCGCGCCGCCAATCAATACGTCACGTCTGGAAATGCTCATCGCTTGTCTCCTCCGGGTTGCCGCGAGGCCCTGCATGGGAGCCTCGTCACGTTTTTTGTCGGACATCGCCGCCGCCGGGGTGTTCCCCGTGCGGCGGCGACGGAAGTCAGATCCGCTTGCCGGTCGCGGCGTCGAACAGATGCGTCACCGAGGTGTCGGGCCGGATCTTGATCGTCTCGCCGGGCTTGGCGGTGATGCGCTCGCGGAAGATGCAGGTCAGGTCCTGGCCGCCGCAGCGGACGACGACCTGAGTCTCCGAGCCCATCGGCTCGATGACCACCACCTCGGCCGACAGGCCGTTCGGATCGAGCATCAGATGCTCGGGGCGGATGCCGAGCACTGCGGCCCGGTCGTTGGAATCGGCCGGATGCTTGCCGACCGGCCAGATCACGCCGCCCGCGGTCTCGAAGCCGTTGGCGCGGATCGTGCCCTTGAGCAGGTTCATCGAGGGCGAGCCGATGAAGGCGGCGACGAAGAGGTTGGCGGGATTGTCGTAGAGATCGAGCGGGGCGCCCATCTGCTCGACGATGCCGTCATGCATCACGACGATCTTGTCGGCCATGGTCATGGCCTCGATCTGGTCGTGGGTGACATAGACGGTGGTGGTCTTTAGACGCTGGTGCAGCTCCTTGATCTCGGTGCGCATCTGCACGCGTAGCTTGGCGTCGAGGTTCGAGAGCGGCTCGTCGAAGAGGAAGACCTGCGGATCGCGCACGATGGCCCGGCCCATGGCGACACGCTGGCGCTGGCCGCCCGAGAGCTGGCGCGGGAAGCGGTCGAGCAGATTGGTGAGGCCGAGAATGCCGGCGGCCTTGCTGACGCGCTCGTCGATCTCGGCCTTCGGCGCCTTCCGCAGCTTCATCGAGAAGGCCATGTTGTCGGCGACCGTCATATGCGGATAGAGCGCGTAGTTCTGGAAGACCATGGCGATGTCGCGCTCCTTCGGCGGCACGTCGTTGACGACGCGCGAGCCGATGCGGATCTCGCCGCCCGAGATGTTCTCGAGGCCGGCGATCATGCGCAGCAAGGTTGATTTTCCGCAGCCCGAGGGGCCGACGAGGATGACGAACTCGCCATCGTTGATGTCGATGTCGACGCCGTGAATGACCTGCGTCGAGCCATAGGCCTTGCGCACGTCGGCAATCTGGACGGATGCCATCTTGGTTGTTTCTCCCGCTCTTTGGTTTGCCCCGGGGTGCCTGACACGATCCCCGCCGGCGGCGTTGCAGACCATCGGCTTCTGACGGCCGATCGAGACGAGGCCCAGCAACCCAGGCGAGCCGCCTGTTGCGTCAACCTCGTTCCCGGATAAAGTCATACGATAGAAACAGGCGTGTCAAGCGCCGGGCAGGCGACGGGAGAACTCCTCCCGCGCCGCCGATCACGGAGGAAAATGCGCGGTCCGATGCAGCTTCACGTCAAAGCGCGCGCGACGAGGCTCAACCCCGACCGGCTGTTCGGCCAGGTCGCGCACAGGCTCGCGGTCGCGATCATCACCGGCGGCTCTCCCGCTGGCTCGCTGCTGCCGAACGAGGACGATCTGAAGGGTGAGATCTCAGTGTCGCGCACTGCCTATCGCGAGGCAGTGAAGTTCCTGAGCGGCAAGGGGCTGGTCGAGGCCAGGCCGAAGAGCGGCACGCGGGTGGCGCCGCGCGAGGCCTGGAACCTGCTCGATCCCGACGTGCTCGCCTGGCATTTCGAGGCCGACCCCAACGAGAAATTCATCCGTGATCTGTTCGAGCTTCGGCTCTTCGTCGAGCCGAGCGCGGCGCGGCTGGCAGCGCAGCGGCGCAGCGAGGCTGATCTCAGGCTGATCGAGACGGCCTTTCGCGGCATGGTCGAGAACCCGCCCTATGCCGAGCCGACGGTCCGCGCCGACCTTGCCTTCCACGAGGCGATCTTCGCCGCGACCCGCAACCCGCCGCTGCAATGCCTTGCGCCGGCCGTCTCGGCGACGATCCAGTGGTCGCTGTTCCTGAAGGCGCCCGACGACCGCTTCTTCTTTACGGCGTCATTGATCGATCACGAACGCGTTTTCGATGCGATCGTGCAGCGCGACGGCGACCTCGCGGCGGCACGGATGAGCGGGCTGGTGATCGATAGTCTGAACAGCACTTTGGGGCTGCTCGCGGCGCGAACTGAGGCGAACGCGAGCAAAATCGCGTGATTAAGTCATACTATATCCGGCGGAATCGACAGCCGAGCCGGGATAGAATAACCGGCTCTGAAGCAGCCCCTGTCTGCGGCTGTGGGAATTCCCCGGCGGCGTACGAGCAGTTAGGTTGATCTAATCGTTTTAAGAATTTGAAATCAAGCCACGCAGCGTTCCAGAAAGCAGGACCATGACCGCGCAGAACAAGATCGAGATCGTCATGACCGGGCCGCTGATGGCCTATGCCGCCGACCAGCTGAAGGCGCGCTTCATCGTGCACGAGCTCTGGAAGGAGCAGGACCGCCCGGCGGCTCTGGCAGCCGTCAAGGACCGGGTGCGCGGCGTCGCCGGCGGCGGCGCGCATGTGCGGATCGACGACGCATTGTTCGATGCGCTGCCGAAGCTCGAAGTCGTCTCGAATTTCGGCGTCGGCTACGACAATGTCGATGCCAAGGCTGCCGGCAAGCGCGGCATCATCGTCACCAATACGCCGGATGTGCTGACCGACGAGGTCGCCGACCTGGCCATCGGCCTGCTGCTGGCGACCGTGCGCCAGCTGCCGCAGGTCGACCGCTATCTGCGCGCCGGCAAGTGGCTGCAGGGCGCCTATCCGCTGACGACCTCGCTGCGCAAGCGCAAGATCGGGATCGTCGGCCTCGGCCGGATCGGCAAGGCGGTGGCGCGCCGGCTCGAAGCCTTCGACGTGCCGATCGTCTATCACGGCCGCTCGCGCCAGGCCGACGTCGGCTATCGCTACTATCCTTCGCTGGTCGAGATGGCCGCGGATGTCGACACGCTGGTCTCGGTCGCGCCGGGTGGCGACTCGACCTATCACATCATCAATGCCGAGGTGCTGAAGGCGCTCGGGCCGAACGGCATCGTCGTCAATGTCGGCCGCGGCACGGTGATCGACGAGCAGGCTCTGATCGAGGCGTTGAAGTCGAAGACCATCCTGTCCGCCGGCCTCGACGTGTTCGAGGACGAGCCGCGCGTGCCGGCCGAGCTGATCGCGATGGATCATGTCGTTCTGCTGCCACATGTCGGCTCGGCATCGGTGCATACGCGCGAACAGATGGGCCAGCTTCTGGTCGACAATCTGGTTTCATGGTTCGATGGCAAGGGTCCTTTGACACCGGTTGCCGAGACGCCATGGACAAAAGCCTGATCACGACGGGACTACGGCGCGGCGCGGCTGCCGCCGCGCTGGCGCTGCTCATCTGCTCGCCGGCCGGAGCACAGACGGCGCCGCTGCCGCGCGGCGCCGAAAAGGCTCCCGAGACCCTGAAGCCCTTCATCGGCTCCTGGGACCTCGAAAAGCTTGGCGCGTCGCGCGAATGCACGGTCACCTTCGGGACCGAAGCGGCCGGGCAGGGGCGGCAGGTTCGTTTCCCGGCGACCTGCCGGCGGGCCCTGCCGATCCTCACCGGGGTCGTCGCCTGGGATGTGGCCGACGGCGCGCCGAGGCTGCTCGACGGCCATGGCAAGCCGGTGATCGTCTTCAGCGGCAAGGCCGATCCGGGCCGCCGCGGCAAGGGCAGCGATGGCGCGGATTACGGGCTCGATCCGGCCGGTTATGTGCGGGCGCAGCAGCGCCCGGCGCCAAGCCAAGCCGAGCTTGCGGCGACGGCGGCCGCGCGCCCGACCGTGGTCGATCCGGCCAGCGCGCCCGCTGCCACGACGGTGCCCGGGCGCTATACCGTGATGCGGCAGGTCGGCCGCGATGTCTGCAAGCTCGTGCTCTCGACCTCGCCCTCCGCCAATGCGGGGGCCTTCGCGACCAGCTTCGACGGACTCTGTCCCGATACCGGGCTGACGATCTTCTCGCCGGTCGCCTGGCGCTATGAGGCGGGCCGGCTCGAATTGATCGCCCGCAAGGGCCACAAGATCGAGCTGGTCTTCGAAGGCGGGCAGTGGCGCAAGGACCCGGCGGTCGGCGCTCCGCTGATGCTGAAGAAGCTGCCTTAAGACGGGGTAGGCTTCTCCCGTCATGGTCGGGCTTGTCCCGACCATCCACGTCTTAGTCTCGCTGATCGAATGCGGTGTTCAAGGCGTGGATGCTCGCCACAAGGGCGAGCATGACGGTGAGGTTCCTCTGTGCCGCGATCACGCGACGAAGGTGCCGCCGAGCTCGTCGTCGATATGGGCGCGGATGATCTCCTCGAAGCTCGATTCCGCCTTGAAGCCGAGCGCGGGCGCGCGCTTGGCGTCGAAATTCCGCGGCCAGCCGGCGACGATGGCGTCGATCACCGGATCGGGCACGCGCTTGATGCGCTTGACGACGTTCTCGCCGGCGACCTTGCGCAGCGCCTCGATCTGCTCGGCGACGGTCGCCGAATAGCCCGGCATGGTCAGCGCCCGGCGCGGACCGATCGCAGCCGTGTCCATCGTCGCGGCGTGGACGAGGAAGCCGACGGCCGAGCGCGGCGAGGCGTGCCAGTGGCGGACCTGGTCGGAGACCGGCAGCACGGCGTCCTGGCCGTTGAGCGGTTCGCGGATGATGTTGGAGAAGAAGCCGGAGGCCGCCTTGTTCGGCGCGCCCGGCCGTACGCAGATCGTCGGCAGGCGGATGCCGACGCCGTCGAAGAAGCCGCGGCGGCTATAGTCGCAGAGCAGGAGCTCGCCGATCGCCTTCTGCGTGCCGTAGCTGGTCAGCGGCGTGGTGAAGAACTCGTCCTCGATCTTGTCATGGAAGGGCGCGCCGAAGACGGCGATCGAAGAGGTGAAGATCACGCGCGGCTTGTAACCGTCGCCGGTGAGGCGGATCGCGTCGAAGAGATAGCGCGTGCCGTCGAGATTGATGCGGTAGCCCTTGTCGAAATCGGCCTCGGCCTCGCCGGAGACGATTGCGGCGAGATGGACGATCAGGTCGGGGCGCGAGGCGATCAGCTTCTCGGCTTCGCCGGGCTGCGACAGGTCGGAGGTCAGCGACTCGAAGGCGAAGGGGGCGTTCGCCGGCGCCGAAGCCGGGAAGACGTCCTGCGCCGTCACCTTGTCGATCGCCTTGCCGCTGAGGCCGCCGTCGCGCGCCAGTCGCTCGATGAACTTGCGGCCGACCATGCCGGCGCCGCCGATAACGAGGATATGCATGCTTTTGTCCGATCTATGCTTCTTAAGTTCAGAGGGGTAGGCGGCCGCCGAGATCGTCCTCGATATGGACGCGGATGATCTCGTCGAAATCCTGTTCGGCGCGGAAGCCGAGCGACAAGGCGCGGCGGGCGTCGAAGCGCGTCGGCCAGCCCTTGACGATGGCGGCGGAGGCCGGATCGGGCGCACGCCGGATCAGCCTCACCGCCTTCTCGCCGGCGATACGGCGCAGCGCCTCGATCTGCTCGCCGACGGTGACGCAGACGCCGGGCATGCTGATATTGATGCGCGGGCCGAGCTCTTCGCGGGTCAGCGAGGCGCCGTGCAGCAGGAAGCCGACGGCCGAGCGCGGCGAGGCATGGGTGAAGATGACGTCGTCTTCGACCGGGAGCAGCGCCTCCTGGCCTTGCAGCGGCTCGCGGATGATGCCGGAGAAGAAGCCGCCGGCCGAGGCGTTGGGCTTGCCCGGCCGGATCACGATCGAGGGGAAGCGGATGCCGACGCCGTCGACGAAGCCGCGGCGCGAATAGTCGGCGAGCAGGAGTTCGCCGATCGCCTTTTGCGCGCCGTAGCTGGTCAGCGGCGTGACATGGAACTCGTCGGAGATCGCCGGGGGAAAGGGGGCCCCGAAGATGCCGCTCGACGAGGAGAAGACGAGCTTGGGCACGTAAGGGCCGTTCTTCGCGCTCTCCTGACGGATCGCCTCCAGCAGATTGCGCATGCCGTCGAGATTGATGCGGTAGCCCTTGTCGAAATCGCGCTCCGCCTCGCCGGAGATGATCGCGGCGAGGTGGAAGATGATGTCGGGCCGCAGCGCCGCGAGTTCGGACGCGACCGCGGCCGAACTCGAATCCTCGGTGCGGGCTTCGATCGGCCCGTCGAAGCCGGCGGGCCGGGGCGGCGCCACGACGTCGGTCAGCGTCAACCGGGAGAGCGGCTTGCCGGCGCAGGCGCCTTCGCGGGCGATGCGCGCGGCGAGCCGAGAGCCGATCATGCCGGCTGCGCCGGTGATCAGGACGTGCATGGCGCTACCTCGCGCTGGTCTAAAGTGCGAAGCCGCCATCGGCGAGATGGATCTGGCCGGTGGTGTAGCTCGACTCGTCCGAAGCGAGATAGACCGCGAGCCACGCGATCTCCTCGGCGGTTCCGAGCCGGCCCATGGGCTGACGGTCGATGAAGGCCTGCCGGGCGGCGGCCTCGGTCGTCTTGGTCACCTTGGCGAGGTCGACGATGCGCTGATCGAGCGAGGGCGACTGGATCGTGCCGGGGCAGATCGCATTGGCGCGGATGCCCTTCTTGATGAAGTCGGCCGCGACCGCCTTGGTCAGGCCGATTACCGCCGCCTTGGTGGCGCCGTAGACATAGCGGTTCGGGATGCCGCGGACCGAGCCGGCGCCGGAGGCTATATTGACGATCGAGCCCTTGCCGGCGGCAAGCATGCCGGGGACGAAGGCCTTGATCGTGCGGTGCATCGACTTGACGTTGAGGTCGAAGGAGAACTCCCAGGCCTTGTCGTCGCAGTCGAGCACGGTGCCGTGATGGACGAAGCCGGCGGCGTTGACGAGGATGTCGATGGTGCCGACCTTCTCGGCGAAGGCCTCGACCGCCTTGGTCGAGAGCACGTCGAGCTTGCGCTTCTTCGCCTTCGGGATGCCGTCGAGCAAGGCGACGTCCTTGTCGGTCGCCCAGACGGTCGCGCCCTCCGCGACGAAGGCCTCGGCGATCGCCCGGCCGATGCCCTGGCCGGCGGCGGTGACGACCGCGACCTTGCCCTTCAAACGTCCTGCCATGTCGTTTCTTCCCTTGGTTTCCCGGTTATCGAAGGCTTTTTCGCATATGGATCAGCCGGCGATCCGGCAGATCCTCGTAATGGGTGGTCCGGTAGCCGAGCCGCTCATACCAGCCGATGCGGTCGGCGAGCTTGACGTGGGTGTAGAGATGGAAGGCGTCGTGGCCGAGCGCCTTGGCCCGCTCCTCGGTGAAGTCCATCAATTGCGAGCCGATCTTCCTGCCGGTGGCGGCCGGCGAGACGGCGATGCTCCAGAGCGTGAACTTTGCCGGTTCCTCCTCGAGCACGAGGACGCCGTCGAGCGCCCCCTCGCTTTCGGCGAGCCAGACCTCGTGCTCCGCCAGCACCTTGCGATAATCGGCGATGCGCGGCAGCGAGGGCACGCCAATGATGCTCTCGTTCGGCAGATAGGCAGCCTGCGTCAGCGCGACGATCGCCGGAATATCCTCGGTCGTGGCGCGACGCAGGGCCATCTCAGGCGGCTCCCGCCGTCTTCATGCAATCGGCCAGCGAGCGCTTCTGCTGGCCTTGCGCATCGAAGTTCTCCGGCGCGAGCCAGTTCCTGAAGCCCTGCCCGACCTTGGGCCATTCGCTGTCGAGGATCGAGAACCAGGCGGTGTCGCGGTTCTCGCCCTTAACCACCTGGTGCTGGCGGAAGAGACCCTCGTACTGGAAGCCGAAGCGCAGTGCGGCGCGCTTGGAGGGCTCGTTGCGGTTGTTGCACTTCCACTCATAACGGCGGTAGCCGAGCGAGAAGCCGTATTCACCGATGAGATAGACCGCTTCCGTCGCCATGCGGGTGCGCTGCATCGACGGCGAATAGGTGATCCAGCCGACCTCGAAGACGCCGTGCTCGGGCCGGATCTCCATCATCCAGAGATGACCCTTGGCCTTGCCGTCGGCTTCGTCGATCACGGCGAAGGGAATGATGCCGGCCTTGCCCGCCATCATCGTCAGCAGTTCGGCATAGGCCTCGCGGCTTGGCGGCAGCGTCGAGGGCAGCCAATCCCAGACCGATTCATGGCCGTCCATGGCCTGCCAGATGTCGTCGAGATGGCGGGCCGGGTCGAGCGGCTCCAGCCTGCAATAGCGGCCCTGCAGCACCTTGGCCGGCGGGAAGGAGCGGGGCGTCCAGTTCAGCGTCGTCATGCCTTGATCGTCCTGCGCCAGGCGGAGAAGTCGTGAGTGATCTGCCAGTCCGGGCCGAGCTCGGCGGCGATGGCGGCGGCGAGCGCTGCGCCTTCCGCTTCCCAAGCGCTGCGCTCGGCTTCGCTGGCGAAATCGGAGGCAGCCTCGTTTGCCTCGTCATAGATCGCGTCGAAGGTGTCCATCCAGCTTTCCAGCCGGTCGGCGAGCTCGTCGGACAGATCGATGTCGTCGGCATCGACCGGCTTGCGCTTGCCCTTGGCGTCGATTTGCCAGAGCCCGCTCCTGCCGAGCCATTCCGGCGCGATGAGCAACTGCCCGCTCACGAACGCGCCTTGAGATCGTCGCGGAAGAACGGGTTGAGCGGGGCCGAGGCGCCGTTGCCGGCGAAGCCCTTGAAGCTGCCTTCGTCCTTGATCAGGCGCGTTGCCTCGATGAAGGCGGCCCAGGCGGCGCGGGCGAGAGCTGCCCCGATCGAGATGCGGCGCGTGCCGGCGGCGGCGACATCGGCAACGCTGAGGCCGACATCGCCATAGACCAGCGTATTGACCGGCTTGCCGCCGGCCGCCGCGACGATGGCTGCGATGTCGGCCGTCGTCTTCGGACCGGGCGCATAGAGCACGTCGGCGCCGGCTTCGGCATAGGCCTTGATGCGTCGCGCCGACTCGTTCAGCGCGTCGGGATGGCCGGTCAGGAAACATTCGGCGCGGGCGGTCAGCACGACGCCGGTACCGGTTTCGTCGATGGCGCGACGGGCTGCCTTGACGCGCTCGACCGCGAGCTCGAAGGGATAGAGCGGCTCGTCGCTGCGGCCGGTGGCGTCCTCGATCGAGAGGCCGGCGACACCGGTCGCGATGCAGAGCTTGACGTTGGCCGCGACGCCGTCGGGCGTATCGGCATAGCCGTTCTCGAAATCGGCGTTGACCGGCAGATCGGGGACCGCCTTCACCAGCTCGGCGAGATGGGCCAGCATCATGTCGCGCGGCACGTCCTGGTCGGCGCGCCCCTGCGTGAAGGCGAAGCCGGCGCTGGTCGAGGCGAGGGCCTTGAAGCCCTGGCCGCGCAGCCAGCGGGCCGAGCCCTCGTCCCAGGGGTTCGGCATGACAAAGCAGCCGGATTCATGAAGTTTGCGAAACGCGTCGACTTGCGGGCTGTAAGTCATTTTAAATCGTTTCAAAACGGTTTAGGGGCGTCATACTGTCGTCCCTGAGCCGGTTTGTCAGCCCCGCTCCCACGGATCTGCCGGCGAGGCGCGATGCGCCGCGGGAATGGCCCGCGGCGGGAGTACCGTCGCCGGCCTTGCGCGGTGTCAGTGGTTGTCGCGCGGCACGCCGAACTTCTTGTGGATCTTCTGGTACTTGACCGCCGGCTTCAGCACCATGCCCTCGGAGAGTTCGTCGACGATCTTGCGCTGGATCTCCTGCCAGGGCGTCTGGCTCTTCGGATACTTGTAGCCGCCGGCCGCCTTGAGCTCGGCGCGGCGCTTCTCCAGCTCCTCATCCGAGATCAGCATGTTGGCGGTGCGCTTCTTCAGGTCGATGCGGACCTTGTCGCCGGTCTTGAGCAGCGCCAGGCCGCCGCCGGTCGCCGCTTCCGGCGAGGCGTTGAGGATCGAGGGCGAGCCCGAGGTGCCGGACTGGCGGCCGTCGCCGACGCAGGCGAGCGCGGTGACACCCTTCTTGATCAGGTAATCCGGCGGCCGCATGTTCACGACCTCGGCCGCGCCGGGGTACCCGACCGGGCCGACGCCGCGGATGAAGAGAACCGTGTGCTCGTCGATCGCGAGCGCGGGGTCGTCGATGCGGTGGTGATAATCCTCCGGCCCGTCGAAGACGACGGCCTTACCCTCGAAGGCCATCGGGTCTTTCGGGTTCTCGAGATAGCGCTTGCGGAACTCCGGCGTGATCACCGAGGTCTTCATGATCGCCGAGTCGAACAGGTTGCCGGAGAGGTTGAGGAAGCCGGCCTCCTTCTTCATCGGTTCGTCATAGGCCTTGATGACCTCGCGGTCCCCGGAGAAGGCGCCTTCGCAGTTCTCGATATGGGTCTTGCCGTTGGCGGTGATCGCCGGCTTCAGCTTGCCCTTGGCGATCAGCTCGGCGATCACGGCGGGCAGGCCGCCGGCGCGGTAGTAGTCCTCGCCGAGATATTCGCCGGCCGGCTGCATGTTGACCAGCAGCGGCGTGTCGTAGCCGATCTTGGTCCAGTCCTCATTGTCGAGCTTGACGCCGATATGCTTGGCGATCGCGTTGACGTGGATCGGCGCATTGGTCGAGCCGCCGATCGCCGAGTTGATGACGATGGTGTTCTCGAAGGCCTCGCGCGTCAGAATCTTCGAGGGGATCAGGTTCTCCCAGACCATCTCGACGATGCGGCGGCCGGTCAGATAGGCCATCTCGTAGCGGTCGCGATAGGGCGCGGGGATCGCGGCGGCGCCGGGCAGGGTCATGCCCATCGCCTCGGCGAGCGCGTTCATGGTCGAGGCCGTGCCCATGGTGTTGCAGTGGCCCGCGGATGGCGCCGAGGAAGCGACCAGATCGACGAAGCCGCGATAGTCGATCTCGCCGGCGGCCATCATCTGGCGCGCCTTCCAGACGATCGTGCCCGAGCCGGTGCGCTCGCCACGGAAGGAGCCGTTCAGCATCGGCCCGCCCGGCAGGGCGATCGCCGGAATGTCGACGGTCGCGGCCGCCATGATCTGGGCCGGGGTGGTCTTGTCGCAACCGGTCGTCAGCACGACGCCGTCGATCGGGTAGCCGTAGAGGATCTCGACCAGGCTGAGATATTGCAGGTTGCGGTCGAGCGAGGCGGTCGGCCGCTTGCAGGTTTCCTGGATCGGGTGGATCGGGAACTCGAAGGGCACGCCGCCCATCTCGCGGATGCCGTCGCGGACGCGCGAGGCGAGCTCGAGGTGATGGCGATTGCAAGGGGCGATGTCGGAGCCGGTCTGGGCGATGCCGATGATCGGGCGGCCGGACTGCAATTCCTCGCGCGACAGGCCGAAATTCATGGTGCGCTCGATATAGAGCGCGGTCATGTCGGCATTGGCGGGATTGTCGAACCAGGCTTTCGAGCGCAATTGCTCCGGCTTGATCTTGCGGACCGGCTTCTCCCCAGGCGTCTTGCTCGTCGGCGTCTTGGCCATCCCGTCATTCCCTCTCATGGCCAGGCGGCATTCGCGCCGCTTCGGCATCGTCTTTAAATCGATTTGATCGACAGATCATGCCGATCGCAAGCGAAGTGGCAAGAACACTTGCCGCGGTTGCTGTATGCTGCATACAACGACTTGAGGCGCCGTGCCAATCGCTTGGTCGACGCCCTCGCCAGCAAAGGTCGCCCGGGCGCAGTTTGCAAGTGTTCCAAATGCGTCCCCGTCGCGACCGGGACGCAAGGAGCGGGCTTGCGCGGCTGCGGGCTTTGCGGCCAAGACAGGTTTGAGATACCGCGGCGGCTTGAAGACCGACGCGAGCGAAGAGGAAACCGCCATGACGCTGCACGTCGTCCCATCCTTCGGCCGGATCGGTGAGGAGAACGCCTTCGCCGTGCTCGCCCGCGCCACCGAGTTGCAGCGCCAGGGCAAGGACATCATCAATCTGGGCATCGGCCAGCCGGATTTCCCGACGCCGGAGCACATCGTCGAGGCGGCCGTGAAGGCGCTGCGCGACGGCCATCACGGCTATACGCCGGCGAACGGCATCCTGCCCTTGCGCGAGGCGGTGGCCGCCGACCTGCATAAGCGTTTCCAGGTCGAGGTCTCACCAGAGGAGGTGATGATCGTGCCGGGCGGCAAGGTCACCATGTTCATGGCGATCCTGATGTTCGGCGAGCCCGGCGCCGAAATCCTCTATCCCGATCCCGGCTTCCCGATCTATCGCTCGATGATCGAGTACACGGGGGCGACGCCGGTGCCGGTGCCGATCCGCGAGGAGAACGGCTTTGCCTTCTCCGCAGAGGAGACGCTGGCACTGATCACGCCGAAGACGCGGCTGCTGATCGTCAACTCGCCGGCGAACCCGACCGGCGGCGTCACGCCCAAGGCCGAGGTCGACAAGCTCGTCGCAGGTCTCGCGAAGTTCCCCGATGTCGCGGTGATGTCGGACGAGATCTACGACCAGATGCTCTATGACGGCGAGAAGCATGTCTGCCTCTTGAGCTATCCGGAAATCCGCGACCGGCTGATCCTGCTCAATGGCTGGTCGAAGACCTATGCCATGACCGGCTGGCGCATGGGCTTCTCGATCTGGCCGAAGCCGCTCTACGACAATGCGCGCAAGCTCGCGGTGAATTCGCATTCCTGCGTCAACGCCCCGGCGCAATGGGCGGGGCTTGCGGCGCTGACCGGCCCGCAGGACGCGGTCGCGATGATGCTGGCGGAGTTCGACCGGCGCCGGAAGGCGGTGGTGGCCGGGCTCAACGCGCTGCCGGGCGTCTCCTGCATCGTGCCGAAGGGCGCCTTCTACGCCTTCCCGAACGTGTCGCAGACCGGCTGGAAGGCGAAGAAACTGGCCTCGGCCCTGCTGGAGGAGACCGGCGTCGCCACGATCGGCGGGCCGGATTTCGGCGTGCATGGCGAGGGCTATATCCGGCTTTCCTATGCCAACTCGCTGGAGAATATCGAGCTGGCGCTCGGGCGGATGAGCGAGTTCCTCAAGAGCGCGAAGGCGGCCTGACCATGACGATCACCTGCCATCTGCGCTACGTCGTCGATCCCTACCAGCTGCCGGCCTTCGAGGCCTATGGCAAGGCCTGGATCAGGCTGGTCGAACGGTTCGGCGGCAAGCACCACGGCTATTTCATGCCGTCGGAGGGCACCTCCAACGTCGCGCTGGCGATGTTCAGCTTCCCGTCCTTCGCGGAATACGAGGCCTATCGCGAAGCCTCGTTCAAGGATGCGGAGTGCCTTGCCGTGGTCGCCGAGAACGAGGAGCATCGCTTCATCATCAGCTATGAGCGCAGCTTCTTCCGGCCGGTGTTCGAGGACGACCAGGGCGTCAAGCGCGCGCCCTGATCAGCCGGACGACTTGACCCGTCCCGGCACCAGCCGGACCTTGCGCGGCGCCGCCAGCCAGATCGCCGCCGCCGAGACGAAGCAGCAGGCGATGACCAGCAGGAAGGCGAGGCGGTAGCTGCCGGTGGCATCGTGGATCGTGCCGGCGAGCCAGGGGCCGGCCGCACCGCCGCCGAGCAGCGCAACCGTGACTGTCCCGAAGATCGCGCCGAAATGCGGCCCCTCGAAAATCTCGAAGACGATCGGACCCAGCACCGAAGTGATCGCATAGCCCAGGAAACCCTGCGCGATCACCATCACATAGAGCAGTACGGGCGAAGGCGTGTGCTCCAGCGCGATCAGCGCGGCATAGCAGATGGCAAAGCCCAGGCAGCCCGCCATCCAGATCCATTCGCGGCCGATGCGATCTGACAGGGCGCCGAGGCCGATCTGGCCGGGGATGGCGACGGCGCTGACCAGGCCCAGCGCCCAGGCGGCCATCAGCGGAGAAAAGCCGACCTCGATCAGGTACTTGGTCTGGTGGACCTGGACGGCGTACCAGGCGATCAGCGCGCAGAAATAGCCGATCATGATCCACCAGAAGCGCGTCGTGCGCAGCGCCCGCGCCAGCGTCCACTCGACCGCGACCCAGGCCGGATCGACCACCGCCGCCTTGCGCTGCGCGGCGACGGCGCCGGCCGGGCCAGTCTCGCCATCCGGCTGCAGGCCGAGATCCTGCGGCCGGCGCCGGACCAGCAGATTGAGCGGGCCGAGCAGGAACAGGACGAGCAGGCCCATGATCCAGCAGGCGGCGCGCCAGCCGTCCCGGCTGATAATCGATTGCAGCCAGGGCAGGAGCAGTAGCGCGCCGACGCCGACGCCGGAAAAGGCGATGCTGATGGCGAAAGCCCGGCGGCGCACGAACCAGTTCGGCAGGAACAGCGACTGCGCCGAGAAGCTCATCAGATTGGCGCCGCAGCCGACGAGGACGCCGAGCGTCAGATAGAGGTGCCAGGCAGCGCCGATCGCCCGCGCGATCAGCAGGCCCGCCGCCAGCATGGCAACACCGATCTCGATCACGACGCGCGGGCCGTGCCTGTCCATGACGCGACCAACGAAGGTGCTGGTCACGGCCGAGAGCAGGAAGCCGAAGGAGAAGGCGCCCGAGGCGAGGCCGCGATCCCAGCCGAATTCGTCGATCAGCGGCGGCAGCAGCAGCGAGAACGCCGTACGCGCGTTGACTGCCACCGCCATGGTGACGAAGGCGATGCCGATGACGAGCCAGCCATAATAGAACGGCAGGCGCGCCGACCAATGCGGGGTGCGTGATTGCATGCCGCATTGGATGGCTGGGCGCGCCGGGCGGTCAATCCATGCCCGGCGCACTGCAGACCTGCGTTACAGGTCAGGCCTTCGCGGCGCTCGCCGCGGCATCGATATTGGCGACGAGCTCGGCATCGAGGCCGAGCGAGCCGGCGAGGCCGGCGAGGAAGTCCTTCTCAGCCGGGGTGTCCGGATTGATGGCGATCCGGGCGGCCGTATAGATCTGCGCGGCGAGCTCGGGGGTCTCGGCGCCCTCGACCAGCGCGTCGACGCTGGCCGGGTTGGCCAGCTCGTTCGCGAGCCATTCATTGGCTTCGGCATCGAGGCCGGCCTCGCGGAGCCCGCCGAGGATGGCGTTGCGCTCGGCGTCGTCGATATGGCCGTCGGAGGCGGAGGCGGCGATCATGGCGCGGATGAAGAGCAGGGCATGCTCGTTCTTGGCCGCCTCGGGCTCGAAGCCGGAGCCGGCAGGGGCGGGCAGCGCAGGCTGCTGGTCGGCGCCGAGCAGTGGCTTGCCAGCCTGATAGTTCTGATAGGCCTTGTAGGCGAGGCCGCCGACCAGGGCGAGGCCGCCGAGCTTGGCGGCGGAACCAGCGATCGAGCGACCCGCGGACGTTCCGAAGATCAGTGCGCCGAGGCCGCCGAGCACGGCGCCGGCCGCGAGCTGATTGCCGCCGAGTATGCCCTTGGCCTGCTCGATCAGCTGCTCGGGCGTCTTGCCGCCGGAGAGCTGGCCGACGATGTCGGTCGCGTTCTGCTGCAGGCCGGTGTTGCGGGCGGCATCCTGCACGCCCTGGCTGGCCTGGCCGAAGATCTGGCCGGCCATGCCGGCGAGGCCGCCGGCGCCGCCGGCCTGCTGGACCTGCTGGGCGAGGTTGCCGAGCACGCCGCCCAGCCCGCCGGCCTGTCCGCCCTGGGCGCCGGCCTGGCTGCCCGCATTGACGAGGGCGTCGAGGAGGGACTTGGCGTTGAACATCGAGAGAGCTCCCTGATAGGTCTGCTGCCGTCGCAATCTAGGTATGCGTCGGTTGCGATGCTAGGGCCGCCATGTGATTGCGACGAGAGCATGACGCATGCGATCATCCGGCGGAAAAACACGTCGGGGCCTTGCCAACCCGAGTAAAATCCTTATACAGCCGGCCATCGCATCAGGCACGCATGTCGTTCGCTCGATGAGAGCCGGTCCGCCGGTTCGCGTCGCCTTCAGTTTTTTGACCGGTTTCGCCGCGAGGCGAGCCGATGGGAGTACGGGCTATGAAGATCCGCAATTCGCTGAAGTCGCTGCGCGCGCGCCATCGCGACAACCAGCTCGTGCGCCGCAAGGGCCGCGTCTACATCATCAACAAGGTCCAGAAGCGCTTCAAGGCGCGTCAGGGCTGAGGTTTCACGCGGCCTTGAAGGCCGCGCTGGAAGCTTCCTTGTCGAGATTGAAAGAGCGGGCTGCACATCGTGCGGCCCGCTTTTTTGGCTTGTGCTCAACTACGTTCTCCAGCGATCTCGCTGGGCTGTGAATTGACGCCGGGCTGCAGCAGGCCCAGTTTGAGGGCATGAGACTCGTTCGTCTTGCCCGCCTTGCATTGATTCCTGGGCTGCTGCTCACGGCTGCGCCCGCAGCCTTTGCGCAGGACAAACCGCTGCGTGACGGCGCCGTGCCGCATGCCGACCGCGACGACAAGCCGAACCTGCCGGAAACGCCGCCGCGCGGCCAGGCCGTGACGCTCGACAAGCTGTTCGAGCGGCTCGCCGCCGCCAAGACACCGGAAGAGGCCAAGGGAATCGCCAATCTGATCCAGCGGCGCTGGGCCCGTTCGGGATCGGACACGGCCGACCTGCTGATGACGCGGGCGCAGGATGCGCTGAAGGCGCGCGAATTGCCGCTGGCGATCGAATTGCTCGACCGTGTGATCACGCTCGAGCCCGATTGGGCCGAGGGCTGGAATCAGCGCGCCAATGCGCTGTTCCTCGCGGGCGACCCGATTCGCTCGCTGCTCGACATCGCCGAGACGCTGAAGGGGGAGCCGCGCCATTACGGCGCGATGATGGGGCTCGGCACGATCCTGCGCCAGCAGGGCGACGACAAGCGCGCCATGGTCGCCTATCGGCGGGCGCTCGCGGTCTATCCGCAGCTCGACGCGGTGAAGGACGCGGTCGAATCGCTCAAGCTCGAGGTCGATGGCCGCGACGCCTGATATGCGGAACGTCGTGCTCGGGCTTGACCCGAGCATCTCATGCCGGATGACGCTCCCCGCCGGCATCTTCTCATCCTGAGGTTCTCGGATCGGCGCTTCGCTGCGTCCGAGAATGACGCGTGATCGTGGTCTTGCCATTTGGCAGTATTTTATCTATATTCTGCCAAATGGAGATAGCCCGATGAGCCAGCTCTCGCCGGTTCCGACCTCGCCCGATGCCTTCTCGCCCGCTGCGATCACCGAGGCCGAGGCCGCCGCGATGTTCCGCGCGTCGGTGAACCTATTCCGGCTCTGGGGTTTGACGGATGAGGAGGCGGCCGTGCTGCTCGACCAGCCGGTGCGCAGCTATCGGCGCTGGAAGGCTGGCGAGATCGGCCGGATCGATCGCGATGCCAAGGCGCGGCTCTCCAATCTGATGGGCATCCACAAGGCGCTGCGCCTGATCTTCCGCGAGCCGCAGCGCGGCTATGCCTGGATCAAGGCGGCCAACGAGGCCTTCGCCGGCAAGTCGGCGCTGGAGGTCATGCTCGGCGGCGAGCTCACCGACCTGATGCGGGTGCGACGCTATCTCGACGCGGAGCGCGGGCTCTGGTGAGCGCCGGGGATTTTCCGGTCGCGCAGGTCGCATGGCCCGGCGCGGTCCGCATCATCCGCAGTGCCTTCCCGCCGATCGATCTGTTCGAGGATATCGCCGACCCCGCCGACTGGCCGCTGCTGATCCTGGCGGAGATGAAGACCAATCCGCGGCTGATGGAAACGATCGGCAATCTCGATCTGGTGCCACCCTCCCGCCGCGTCTCCGGCCCGGGCGCGAGCTGGCTGATGGCGCCGTTCACCCATGTCAGCCGCGACCGGCCGAGCCGCTTCAGCGATGGCAGCTTCGGCGTGCTCTATGTCGCCGAGAGCTTCGAGACGGCCCTCTTCGAGACGATCCACCATCACGGTCGCTTCATGGCGCGTACTAGAGAAGCACCTGGCTGGACCTCGCAGTTCCGCGAGCTGGTCCTGTCGGTCGACGCCGACTTGCACGATCTGCGCGGCGAGCGGGCAGGGGAGAGCGCGTTATTGCGGCCGGACGATTACGCGGAAAGCCAGGCGCTCGGGGCGAGGCTCCAGGCGGCCAAGTCGGACGGGGTCGTCTATCCGAGCGTGCGCCGCGGGGGAGGGGAGTGCACCGGGCTGTTCTGGCCCGACCTCGCCAGTAATCCCGTCCAGGGCAGGCATCTCGACTATCACTGGAACGGCGAGCGGGTCGACCTCTATCGCGAGGCCGGGACGGGGAAGGTGTTCCGGATCGGGTAGGCGAGGCTTGGTTGCGCGGGATGCGAAGCTTGCTGATGGGAGAGCGGTCTCGCGCTGCGAGCAGGCCTCCCCGGCGCCAGGCAATCTGGTCGGTCGATGAGGTGCAGCCTATAGGGCCCGCATCCGACGGAGCATCGCCTTGCGTATCATGTGCCTGAATGGCTGGGGTGGGACCCTGCACGAGGAGGCGCGCAGCTATCTTGCGCGGGAAGCGCCCGATGTCCTTTGCCTCCAGGAGGTCGTTCAAACGCCGGCGACAGCGAAGGAGTGGCTTGTCTATCGCGATGGCGACCATGTCCTGCCGCAGCGCGCCAACTTCTTTCGGGACGTGTCGGACGCTCTGCCGGAGCATGTCGCGATCTTCTGCCCGGCGGCTCAGGGCATTCTCTGGGACGGCGAGGATACCGTGCCCTCGCAATGGGGGCTCGCGACCTTCGTGCACCGCCGATTTCCGATCATCGGGCAGGTGCAAGGTTTCGTGCACAAGGGCTTTTCCCCGGATGGCTATGGCGAGCATCCGCGCTCGCGCAGCACTCATGTCGTCCGGATCCACGATTTCGATCGCGGCTGGCCGATCACCATCGCGCATATGCACGGGTTGAGAGACCTGAAGGGCAAGATCGACACGCCGGAGCGTCTCGAACAGGCCCATCGCTTCGTCGCGTTGATCGAAGCGGTGGCACAACCGGGCGACCGGCTTGTCGTCTGCGGCGACTTCAATGTCGAGCCCGGCAGCCGGACCTTCGAGATTCTGGCTGGCCTCAAGGTGAAGGACCTCGTCGTCGGCCGCGGCCATTCCGATACCCGGACGTCCCACTACAAGAAGTCTGGCCGCTATGCCGACTACATGCTGGTGAACGAGGCGGTCGAGGTTCTCGCTTTCACGGTCGTCGAACAGCCTGAGGTTTCGGACCACAGGCCGCTGCTGCTCGAGATCTAGGCTCAGGACCCCTTAATCTGGAGCAGCGCTACAAGGTCGAGAACCTCGTCGCCAAGCTCAAGGACCGGCAGCGCATCGCGACACGAGACGATCGATGCGCCCACGCATTCTTTTCAGCCATCTGCATCGCAGCAGCCGTAATCGTCTGGCTCTGATCAATCAGTCCCCAGCCCAGATGCGCTGCCTACCGCCTGCAGGGAACCGCCGGACTTTGCCCGAATGCCGGCCATAGCCCGGTTTTCTTCGCGTCGGCATAGTAGCCGTCGCACATGGAAATCTGGCTTCCCGTCGAGCGGCTGACGCAGCGCTGGTGAATGGCGGCACAGGTGTACATCTGCTGTTGCTGCGCCTGCTGCTGTCCCCTTTGCTGCTGGCTGAGGGCAGGGGCGACGAGCAGGGTCAGCCCCGCCGCCGCCGTTCCGCAGATGATCGCCCGATGTGCCCGCTTATGCATGACGAGACCTCCCAGTGGCCCGCTCGAAAGCGTTACTCCGGACCGGCAGAGGACTCGTTCGTGGCGCGCCGGCGCGGTGACCGGGGGGATCGTTGCCGATCCTGACTGTCTCCGAACCTCCCAGATGAGAGGTGACGGCAGGCCTATTCGAGTTATTTGGCCTTGGGGAGTGCGCTACCGGAGAGCAGGGCCACCAGCTCGGTCTGGCGGCTGACGCCGGTCTTGGCGAAGACGCCTTTCAGGTAGAAGCGCACAGTCTCGCGTGACAGTCCGAGCGCGGCGGCGATCTCGTCGGTCGAGCGGCCTTCCGACAGGCCGCGCGCGACCCTCGCCTCCGAAGCCGTCAGGTCGAAGAGGCCGGTGAGAAGCTCGGCCGTAGGCGATGTCGGACGGTCGAGCTGCGTGACGATCAGCAGGGCCTTCGCCCCGTTGAAGATATCCCTCGCGCCGCCGGGCAGCGGCAGGACATGGAGAACGCCGGCGGCCGTCTCGCCGGCTGGCGGCAGCGGGATCGAGTTCGTATTCTCGCGCCGTCCCAGAGCGGCCAGCGTGGTCGCCAGCAGCTGGCTGCTGGCTGGGTCGGCCAGGCCGAGCTTGCCATGAGCGAGGAAGACGATCTGCCGGGGCAGGGCCTGAATGGCCTGGTTCGCGGCCAGGACACGGTCTCCGGCGCCGAGCACCGCGGCCGGCATCCCGGCCTGGCCGAGGGCTTCGACGATCGCCTTTGCTCTTTCCAGGCCGAGCCTGGTCGAGAGGGCGGCGGCACGGGCGAGGTGCGGACGAATGGCATCGAGCCGCGCGAGTTCCTCGGCCGAGGCCGGTCCGTCGGCGAGGCGCCTTTCCAGATCGAACACCGCAAGGTCGCCATTGGGCATCGGCAGGACGGTGCCGGCCGCATAGCCAAGACCTTTGGGGAAAAAGAAGGTCGTGTACATAGCGCTCCGCTCCATTTCGGCGCGCCCGTACAATTGGTGATTTCCGAAGAAACCATGATGCTTGGCAGCGATGCCATGCTTCAATCTGATATTGTCGTCCTGAGCCTCGCGGTTCGCGAGAAAGTCTTCGAACAGGCCGTGCACGTCGTCAGAGCTGGTCCAATGCGTGATCTGCCTCGCGGCGGTCGTGAACAGGATGCCGCCAAAGCAGCCCCCCAGCGCCGAAACGTCATGCAGGACTCCCGGCCATAATTCGGGAACGATCGCCGCTTCGTAAATGCGATCAATCAATGACTCCCGGTCCACCATCGCCTGTCGCCCGACCAGTAATAGTCTGAAACACTATTTTCTGCTTGGAACCCTGCCGATTGTCCATTGCGGCACTCCGTTTTCTGCGGCGGGCTGCTTCCCCCTTCGGCCGGACAGTTCCCGCCTCGGCGGGCTTGAATTCGTGGCGGCGCGGATCGTTGCTGCTGCCATCTTGGCGACGCCGGCCATGTGAGGATCATATCGAAGCTCGGTTCGGCGCCGCTGCGGCTCGAGCTGTTCCGAAAGACCGGGAATGGAGGCTTTGCAGCGTGGCCAAGCTCGTCTTCGGAATGAACCTGTCCCTCGACGGCTATGTCGATCACGAGGCGTTTGCGCCCGATGCCGTGCTCTTTCGGCACTGGATCGAGCATGTGCGGGGCCTGGCGGGCAGCATCTACGGCCGCCGCATGTACGAGATCATGCGCTATTGGGACGAGGACCATCCCGACTGGAGCGAGGACCTGCGCGACTTCGCGGTGGCATGGCGGCGCCTGCCGAAATGGGTCGTGTCGCGCTCGCTGACGTCGGTCGGCCCCAACGCGACACTCGTCGCGGATGACATGGCGGCGGCGATCCGCAGGCTGAAGGATGAGCTGGCCGGCGAGATCACGGTGTCCGGACCGAAGCTGGCGCAAAGCGTGACCGAGCTTGGTCTCATCGACGAGTACCGGCTCTACTTCCACCCGCATGTGTTGGGCCACGGCACGCCGTTCTTCGCCGGCCCCGGGCCGCCGCTGCGCCTCGTCGCCAGCGATCGCATCGGCGAGAGCGTGATCAGGCTGACGTATGTTCCTGCTTAGTCACACGCCTCGCGTGGCTGATGCGGATCAAGATCCTTGCTCTGCGCGGCTCTGTGCCTTTGCGAGCGCACAAGGTTCGACGGATAGCCATGTTCAGTTGCGCGAATGATTGGGGCCAACCTGTTGCGCTCGATATAAGAAATTGCCATTGCGCCGGAAGAAATATAGTATTCTCTCCGGACTGTACCACCAATTTTTGCCTTCGTAGTATGTTTTGACAATATTTGGTGCAATGATATCTAGATTGTCGTAGGGGTGCCGCCATGTTGATTTTGCGTGCATTTTTACTAATTTTACGCCGGAGCTGCCGCTCAAGAAGTTGAAGGTTTCCCAAGTTTTTGGGCTGTTCGCATCATTTATGATAAATCCAATCGATTTATTCGGCCACTCAGCTGAGCATGTTTGGATAACATTTACGTCATATTCTAGTAATGTAAGTGCTTTATTGCAAACAAGAGAAGGTATTAGATATACTAAATTTGATTTAGATCTGAACGCAATTGCATCACCATAATATGATTTGCATCCACCCGAATTAATTGCCCCAATGCTAGAAATGGCATGCTGCATAATCACATTTGATTTGATGGTTTCGTCTCCAATTTGCAGCTCGGCGTCCACGCGATACTGTGCTTTAACTGTACAGAGTGGGTTCATTGCGTTTGGGGGAAGCGCCCAGAAAGCCAACGCGCCAATCGCGCAGACGAGAAGAAGTACAGAAGTTCGCCGACTCGGCTTGAGTTTGGAGCCGAGAGCTTGGATAGGTGTGACCATTCAAACCTTCCATAAATTTTTTGCCCTGCCGTCGAGCGGGCTTATCGATCGTCAGCGCTGCCATCTTCTGCGTGATTGTGAATTTTATCGGGTGAGTGAACGAAAGGACTCTTAAGGGCCGAAAGCAGACGCGCAAAAAGCCCGCCGCTACACCCTCACGGCCTTCGCCTTCCGGTCCGCCCCGCCGAACACCCTAAGATACCGCGCGATCTCGGCCGGGTCGCCGGTCGCCTTGTTGGGGTTGTCGGAGAGCTTCACCGCCGGGCGGCCATTGGCGCTGACGACCTTGCAGACCAGCGAGATCGGGTCGAGATCGGGCGTGCCGACCGGCGAGCAGCCGACGAAATCGTTGGTCAGGTTGGTGCCCCAGCCGAAGCCGGTGCGGACCCTGCCATGGAAATGGCGATAGGCCTCCTCGATCGAGTCGATGTCCATACCGTCGGAGAAGATCAGCAGCTTGCTCTTCGGATCGCGCTCCTGGGCTTGCCACCAGGCGATGATCTGCTCGCCGGCCTCGATCGGTGGGGCGCTGTCGGGGCGAAAGCCGGTCCAGTCGGCGAGCCAGGACGGGGCGTCGTCGAGGAAGGCGGTGGTGCCGAAGGCGTCGGGCAGCACGATCAGGAGGTTGCCGCCATAGACCTGGCGCCATTCGTCGAGCACGCGATAGGGCGCGCGCTTCAGCTCCTCGTCGCTGTCGGCCAGCGCCGCCAGCACCATCGGCAGCTCATGGGCGTTGGTGCCGATCGCCTCGAGATCGTTCTCCATGGCCAGCAGCACGTTGGAGGTGCCGGTGAAGGTCGGCCCCAGCCCCTCCTTCAGCGCCTCGACGCACCAGCGCTGCCAGAGATGGCCGTGGCGGCGGCGCGTGCCGAAGTCGGAAATGCGCAGGTCGGGCAGCTTCTTCAGCCGCTCGACCTTGTCCCAGAGCTTCGACTTGGCGCGGGCATAGAGCACGTCGAGGGCGAAGCGGTCCCAGGTCTTCAGCGCCTGGCGCGAGCGCAGTTCGTTGACGATGGCGAGCGCCGGAATCTCCCACATCATCGAATGCGTCCAGGGGCCGGCGAAGGTCAATTCGTATTGGCCGTCGACCTTGCGCAGCTCGTAGTCGGGCAAGCGGAACTCGGCGAGCCAGGCGATGAAGTCGGGCGTGAACATCTGGGTCTTGCCGTAGAAGCTGTTGCCGGCGAGCCAGATCAGCTCCTTCTTGGTGAAGCGCAGCCCGCGGGCATGGTCGAGCTGGGCGCGCAGCTCGGCTTCCTCGATCACGTCGGCGAGGCGGATCTGCTTCGAACGATTGATCAGGCCGAAGGTGACCTGCACCTCCGGATGAAAGCTCCTGATCATCTGCAGCATCAGCAGCTTGTAGAAATCGGTGTCGAGCAGGCTGCGGATGATCGGATCGAGCCGCCAGCTGTGGTTATAGGTCCGGGTGGCGATGTCGGTGAGGGCCATGGGGGTCGCTGGCTGCTGATACGGACGGATCAAGCAGTAGAGCAGGGGAGAGCCGAGGGGAATGGCGGCTGGCGACGCAATGGCGTTCCAGTCCGGGCTCCGTCGCGCGGGCTCATAATCATCCCTGATTGATCTTCTCCGATCGATAAACAACGATAGGGCATCGCGTAGCCGTCGGGACGAGCCGGTGAACATCAACCAGATCGAAGCTTTCCTGGTGCTGGCGGAGTGCCTCAGCGTCACCGAGACCGCCAGGCGGATGCACTGCACGCAGCCGGCCGTGACCATGCGCATCCGCATGCTCGAACAGGAGCTCGATACGGTGCTGTTCGACCGGATCGCCAAGCGGATGCATCTGACGCAGCAGGGCGTGGCCTTCCGCGATTATGGGCTGCAGGTCGTCAATGCGCTCGGCGCGGCGCGTGAGCATCTGCGCCAGATGGGCGATCCGCTCAGCGGCACCATCCATTTCGGCGCCAGCAACTTCATCGGTGTCTATCTCGTCCCGGCGATCATCGCCCAGCAAAAGCAGCGTGCGCCGAAGCTGGCCTTCGAGCTCGACATTGCCTCCTCCGCCGAGCTGATCCGCCGGCTCGAGGCCAACAGCGTCGAATTCCTGATCGTCTCCGACCAGATCGAGCTCGATTCGCAGCGTTTCCTGTTCCGAGATTTGTGCCGCGACGAGCTCGTGCTGATCACGGCGCCGGACCATCCCTTTGTCCGGCGCGACGAGGTTGCGCCGGGGGAGCTCGCCAAGGAGACATTCCTGATCAAGCCCGAGCCCTCGGCGACGCGGCAGTTCCTGATGGAGCGCATGCGCCGTAGCGGGATCAGGCTCGGCCCGGAAATGCACATTTCCAGCCTGGAGGCGATCAAGCAGGGCGTAATGCACGGCCTCGGCGTCTCGATCGTCTCGCGGATGGCGGTGGCGCAGGAGATCGCCGGCGGGCTGCTTGCTGGAGTGCCGATCGCGGGCGCCAGCTTCGAGCGCGGCATCAGGATCGTGCATCATCGCGGCAAGCTGCTCTCGCCGGCGACGGCGCGCTTCCTCGACCTCCTGGTCAGCGAGCCTTTGCCGGGGCGGTTCGCGGCGCTGCGCTGATATCAGTCGGCCACGTCCAGATCGGGCGTGAAGGCACCGAGGTTGTAGGCTTCGAGTCGGGGCGCCGCCGCGTTCCCGTCGGCGAAATCGAAGATCGTCAGCGTGCCCGGCGTCACCGGCAGGATCTGGTGCGGTGCGAGGCCGAGCAGCACGTTGCAGGCGGCGCGGACGACGCCGCTATGGACGATGGCGAGGAGATCGCCGCCGCCGCGCCCGACCCAGTCGGCGAGGGCATCGCGGATGCGCGTCGTGAATTGCTGCCAGCTTTCGCCGCCGGCCGGGGTCAGGCGGCCGGCGCGCCAGGCGGCATAGTCGTCGAGTTGGCTGGCGATCAGTTCGTCCTTGGCGCGTCCGGTCCAGGCGCCCATGTCGAGCTCGCGCAGGCGCGGCTCCAGCACGGCGTCGCCATAGCCGACGAGAAGCGCGGTCTGGCGGGCGCGGCCGAGATCGGAGGAGATGACCCTAGCCGGGGCGAGCGTGCGCAGGCTCGGCGCGATCGCCTGCGCCTGGGCGACGCCGCGCTCGGAGAGCGGCGAGTCGTCATGGCCCTGCAGGCGCTTCTGCGTGTTCCAGAGGGTTTCGCCATGGCGAAGCAGGATCAATCTCATCGGATCGGCTCTGTCGTGGGACTCCCCGGACCATCTTTTGCAGGACGATAGCTGGGGCATGTTCAAAACAAAAATTTAATATCTTTATTTACTTGATAATGGATTGCTATGAACTTGCAGGGTGAGCTGCGAGTGTCGGGACCACGGAAAACGCCCGGACCGAGAACGATCCGGGCGCTGCTATGTTGGTCGGGTCGCTCAGAGGCGAACGGAGTGACTGCTCACGCCTGCTCGACATGCTCCTTCGCGACGAAGGCGATGCGAACCATGTTGGTCGCGCCGGGCGTGCCGAAGGGGACGCCGGCGACGACGATCAATCGGTCGCCCTCGGCGGCAAAACCCTCGCGCACCGCGAATTTGCAGGCGCGGAAGGCCATGTCGTCGATGTCGCTGGCGTCTTTGGTCACCACCGAATGCACGCCCCAGACCAGAGTGAGCCGGCGCGCCGTGGCAGCGTTCGGCGTCAGTGCGACTACGGTCGAATTCGGGCGCTCGCGGGCGATGCGGAAGGCGGTCGAGCCCGAGGAAGTCCAGGCGGCGATCGCCTTGAGATGGAGCGCGTCGGCGATCTCGTGCGCGGCCTTGGCGATGGCGTCGGCGCCGGTCGCTTCCGGCTCGGCCTTCTGCGATTCCAGGATGGAGCGGTAGATCGACTCGCTCTCTACCTCCTCGGCGATGCGGTTCATCATGGTGACCGCCTCGATCGGGTACTGGCCGGCGGCGCTCTCGGCCGAGAGCATAACGGCGTCGGCGCCCTCGAAGACGGCGGTGGCGACGTCGGAGACCTCGGCGCGGGTCGGGACCGGCGCGGTGATCATGCTCTCCAGCATCTGGGTTGCGACCACGACCGGCTTGCCCATGCGCCGCGCCATGCGGGTCATGCGCTTTTGCGTGCCCGGCACCTTCTCGATCGGCATTTCGACGCCGAGATCGCCGCGCGCCACCATGATCGCGTCGGAGGCCTCGATGATCTCCTCGAGCCGGGCCACCGCCTGCGGTTTCTCGATCTTGGCGAGCGCCAGCGCCCGGCCGCGGACGATCTTGCGCAGATCCGCCATGTCTTCCGGCCGCTGCACGAAGGAGGCTGCGATCCAGTCGACGCCGATCTCGGCCGCGGCTTCGGCGTCGGAACGGTCCTTCTCGGTCATGGCCGAGACCGGGATCGTGGTGTCGGGGAGGCTGACGCCCTTGCGCGAGGAAAGCCGGCCGCCGACGATCACCTTGGTCACCGCCTGCTTCGGCGAAGCCTTCTCGACGACGAGGCGGATCTTGCCATCGTCGAGGATGAGATGATGGCCGGGCTCCAGCGCCGTGAGGATCTCGGGATGCGGCAGGTGCACGCGCTTGACCGTTCCGGGCGCCGGGTCGGCGTCGAGGATGAAGCGGGCATCCTTCTCCAGCATCACGCCGCCATCGCCGCCGAACTGGCCGACGCGCAGCTTCGGCCCCTGCAGATCGGCGAGGATGCCGACCGGGCGGCGGAATTCCTTCTCCAGCCCGCGCAGCATCGCGACCCTGGCCGGCAGGTCCTCGCGCTGGGTATGGCTCATATTGATGCGGAAGACGTCGACGCCCGCCTTGAACAGGGCGGCGCACATCTCGGGAGTGGACGAGGCCGGCCCCAGCGTCGCGATGATCTTGATCCGCCGTTCCCGCCTCATCACGTCATTCCCCCTTCAAAAAACCATATGGGCCCGCTTCCAGCAGGCCTCGCCGATTCAACCGATTAGGGCAAGCGATTTGCTGCACCGCAATCACGGGCGCGGCGCGGCGCCGGCCGTATCGGTGAGCTGGATCGTCCAGCCCTTCTGCTCGCCGGTGTCGACCTCGAAGAAGCCGGAGCGCTCATAGCCGCGCGCCAGGCAGTCCTCGATGCCGCGGATGGTGAATTCCTTGTTGCGCGTGCACATGACGGACTTGCCGGTCCACTCGCCGCCCTTGTCGTAGTCGACGGCGTGGACGTAATAGAAGCGCGCCGCCAACGTGCCGCGCAGCAGGGTCTCGCAGGCGCGCGGCGCCAGGTTCCACCAGCCCTCGGTGACCCAGCCCTGGGCATCGCGATAGCCGAGCGCGATGCCGACGCGACTGCCGGTCGTGTTGCACATGCGCAAATCCGCCAGCGCCGGGCCGGCGCCGGCCAGGAGCAGTCCTCCGGCCAGCAGGATCGAATGGAAACGTGCGCTTCGGCTCATGAATTGGTTCTTGGGTCGATCAGAATCACGCGGCAATCGTTGACATTGGTCAGGGTCGGGCCGGTCTGCAACAGGTCGCCGAGAGCCGAGAAGAAACCGGTCGAGTCGTTCTGGGTCAGCGATTGGGCAGGATCGAGGCCAAGAGCGCGGGCGCGTGCCAGCGTCGTCTCGTCGATCACGGCGCCGGCCGGGTCGGTCGCCTCGCCGCCGCCGCCATCGGTGCCGTCGGTGTCGCCGGAGAGCGCAACGATGCCGGGCTCGCCGGCGAGCGCGATCGCCAGGGCGAGCGCGAATTCCTGGTTCGGGCCGCCGCGGCCATTGCCTGCGATGGTGACGGTGAGCTCGCCGCCGGAGATCAGCGCGGCGCGGCGGCCGGCAGCCTTGAGCTCGCGTGCACGCTTCGACTGGGCGGCCGCGACGTCGCGCGCCTCGCCTTCCAGATCGGGGCCGAGATCGATCGGCTCGTAACCGGCTTCGGCGGCAGCCTTGACCGCTGCGGCGATGGCGTCGGCCGGGCGGGCGACGATGCGGTATTCGCTGCCGGCGAAGGCGGGATCGCCCGGCTTGGGCGTCTCGCTGGCATCGTCGGCGAGCAGAGCCTGCGCGGCCGGAGGCAATGTCAACCCGTAGCGGGCGGCGATGGTGCGGGCATCGGCCATCGTGCTCGGATCCGGGACGGTCGGGCCAGAGGCGATCGCGGCGGGGTCGTCATGCGGCACGTCGGAGACGGCGAGGGTGAGCAGCTTCCCCGGTGCGGCGGCGAGGGCGAGCCGGCCGCCCTTGATGCGCGAGAGCCGCTTGCGGACGATGTTCATCTCGCCGATCGGCGCGCCCGAGCGCAGCAATGCCTTGTTGACCGCCTGCTTCTCGGCCAGCGCCAGCGCGCCGGCCGGTGCGACCCAGTTGGCCGAGCCGCCGCCGGAGAGCAGCACCAGGACGAGATCGTCGGCGGTGGCGGAGGCGGCGAGTTCGAGCGCGCGTGTCGCGCTGGTTATGCTGCCCTCGTCGGGCACGGGGTGGCCGGCGGCCAGCATCGGGATATGGCGGGTCTGTGCCTCATAGCCGTGGCGGGCGACGGCATGGCCGAGGAGGCGCTCGGGCGGCAGCCTCAGCGCATCGAGATAATACGCCTCCGCCAGCTGCGTCATGCTGCCCGCGGCCTTGCCGGCGGCGAGCAGGATCAGGCGCCCGTTAGGCGGCGGCGGAGGCAGATGCGCGGCGAGCCAGCTGCGCGGATGGGCTCTGTCCACGGCCGCGTCGAAGATCCGGCGGGCGATCCGATGCCGCTCCGCGATTGCGTCCTGCCGCTGCTCCAAGCGTCTTCCCCGTGCGAATCTGCTGCTGGCACTCGACTTTCGTCTTAGCCCCTTATCGGCCCCTTACTAGAGCATGTCCGGTGAAAGTGGATACCGGATTTGCGATCAGGATATGTTCCAGGATGTAGTGGTCGCTGGAATTCTTGTCGCGCGTCGTTCCAGGCAAGCCGAAAGCGCGCTATGCCGCGCGGGCGTGGGCAAAGCTCGCGATGTGACGGGATGGTCCGAGGTCATGATGCGTGCGGACGAGGGCTTGCAGGGCGGTGTTCCGGCGCGGCAGCCCGGCGATGTCGAGATCATTCCCGGCGATCCGGCGACGGGCGTCCTGCTGCTCTGCGACCATGCGACGAATGCGATCCCGGCCGAGCTGAACCTGCTCGGTCTGCCGCCGCAGCAGCTCGAACGCCACATCGCGTACGACATCGGCGCGGCCGAGATGACGCGCGCGATGGCGCAGGCACTCGGCGCTCCCGCCGTGCTCAGCAATTTCTCGCGCCTGCTGATCGATCCCAATCGTGGCCGAGACGACCCGACCCTGGTGATGCGGATCTCCGATGGCGCGATCGTGCCGGGCAATGCCCGCATCGACGAAGCCGGCATCGCCGAGCGGATCATGCGCTATTACGCGCCCTATGACGCGGCCATCGACGCCGCGGTCGAGGCGGCGCTCGCGGCCGGCCATCCGCCGGCGATCGTCTCGCTGCACTCGTTCACACCCTTCTGGAAGGGCGTGCCGCGGCCCTGGCATGCCGGCGTGCTCTGGGACAGAGAAGGGCGGCTCGCGCAGGCGCTGATCGCTGCGCTGCAGGCGGAGGGCGATCTGATCGTCGGCGACAACGAGCCCTATAATGGCGGCCTGCCGGGCGACACGATCGACCGCCATGCCACGCGCCGCGGCCTCCTCGACGCGCTGATCGAGATCAGGCAGGACCTGATCGGCGAACCACATGCCGCCCGTGCCTGGGGCTTCAGGTTGGCGCGATTGCTGCCGGGAGCGCTGGCTGCGGCGCGAGATCACGTCGCATTCTGACGGCTCCGTCAAAATGCGAAAAACGTCATCGATTCTCAGAGTTTAGAGCATTGCTTACGCGAAAAACCGGTACCCACTTTTTCGCGCAATGCTCTAGAGATGTGAACTGCGGGCCGTTCTGGCTTGACCTCGCCGCCCATCCTTGCGAACCCCTGCGGCCAATTTCCGAAGAAGGGTTTTGAGAATGGACGATCCGGTTGCAGGCGATCAGCTCAAGAGCATCGTGCAGCGCATCGAGCGGCTCGAGGAAGAGAAGAAGACGATCGCCGACGACATCAAGGAGGTCTATGCCGAGGCTAAGGGCAACGGCTACGACGTCAAGGTACTGCGCAAGGTGATCGCGCTGCGCAAGCGCGACCTCGACGAGCGCAAGGAGGAGGAGGCGATCCTCGACCTCTATCTGCAGGCGGTCGGCGAGAGCGCCTGAGACGGATGCGCGAGCCTTCGCGCATCGAGCCTTCGCGCATCATGTCATGATCAAACTGGAATCGTTTCGGCCGACGACTCGCGGCCAGAAGAGACGATTCCGGTCGCCCGAGCGATTCAGCTCGACCTCAGGGGCTTTCGGCCCGCTCCCCCGAGCGCCAGCCGGCGGCGATCTCCCGCAGCGCCGCGATGAAGATCTGGGCCGACAGGGACAGGACGGCGTCGGCACGCGTGGTCAGGCCGACCGGCCCCAGCGTGTCCTCGGTATGGGCCGGCAGCAAGGCGAGCTGGCCGCTGGCGACGTCCTCGGCGACCACACCTTCTGAAATGAACCAGATCGCGTCGGTCTGCCTGAGATAGCCGCGGGCGAAGGAGTCGGAGACGGTCTCGATCACGCCCGAGCGTGGTTGGATCGAATTGGCGATCATGTAGCGCTCGACCGTCGAGCTGATCACCGAGCCCGGCGGCGGCATGAGCAATTGATGCTGCGCGATCGCGGCCGGGGCGAAAGCCTTCGCATCGAGCAAGGGGTGCTCCGGCCGGACCACCAGGCCGATCCGCTCGGAATAGAGGTGCTCGAAATTGAAGCCTGTCATCGTCTCCGGCGCGGCCATGCGCCCGATGACGAGATCGAGGTCGCCGAGCCGCAGCTGCGTCATGAGCACGTCGTTTGCCCCGGTCACGACCCGGGGCCTCAGGCGCTCATAGCGTTGCGTCACATGGGCGATGGTCGCCGGCAGGATCCGGGCCGAGGCCGTCGGCAGCGCCCCGACGGTGAAGGCATGCTCCGGCGACATCTCGTCGCCGCCGATCATCCGCACGCCCTGCTTCAGAGCCGTGACGCTGGCGCTGGCATAGCGCAGGAATATCTCGCCGGCGCCGGTGAGCAGCATGGTCCGGCGATTGGGCTCGAACAGGGTCACGCCCAGGAGCTCTTCGAGCTCCTGCACGGTCTTGGAGATCGCGGGCTGGCTGACATGAAGCACCGCAGCCGCCTTGACGACGCTCTTCAGCCGCGCGACCTCGATGAAGCAACGGAGGTGGCGGAACTTGATCCGCCGATCCATCGCTGACAGGAGTGGCTCAGCCATGGCTCGATAACCCCCCAGTTATTATCCTAGGCAGTGATTTCATTTAACATAAGAGTTTCGCTGCTGCATATTCCCGGCACAGGCAGCGCCGGCAGCTTTGGCACCGGCGGCCAAGGCAAGAAGACAATCGCCTTCGTCGCGTCCGGCGACGAGTGGACTTTGAGGAAACAACAAGGGTTTTCCCGCATGAGCGAAGCCTTCATCTGCGCCTATGTCCGCACGCCGATCGGCCGTTTCGGCGGCTCCCTGTCTTCCGTGCGGGCGGACGATCTCGGCGCCGTGCCGCTGAAGGCCTTGGTCGAGCGCAATCCGGGCGTCGATTTCGGCGCCGTCGACGACGTGATCTTCGGCTGCGCCAATCAGGCGGGTGAGGACAACCGCAACGTCGCGCGCATGTCGCTGCTGCTCGCCGGCCTGCCGAAGGAGGTGCCGGGCACGACGATGAACCGGCTCTGCGGTTCGGGCATGGATGCGGTCATCGCCGCGGCCCGCGCGATCAAGGCCGGCGAGGCCGAACTGATGATCGCCGGTGGGGTCGAGAGCATGTCGCGCGCGCCCTTCGTGATGCCGAAGGCCGACAGCGCCTTCTCGCGCCATGCCGAGATCCACGACACCACCATCGGCTGGCGCTTCGTCAATCCGCTGATGAAGGCGCAATACGGCATCGATTCCATGCCAGAGACCGGCGAGAACGTGGCGGCCGACTGCAAGATCAGCCGCGCCGACCAGGATGCTTTCGCGCTGCGCTCGCAGCTCAAGGCGGTCGCAGCCCAGCAGAACGGCCGTCTCGGCAAGGAGATCGTTCCGGTCGTCATCCCCCAGCGCAAGGGCGATCCCGTCCGCGTCGAGAGCGACGAGCATCCGCGCGGCGACACCACGTTGGAGAAGCTCGCCAAGCTGCCGACGCCGTTCCGCAAGGAAGGCGGCACGGTGACCGCCGGCAACGCCTCAGGCGTCAATGACGGCGCCGCGGCGCTGATCGTCGCCTCGGAGAAGGCCGCGGCGAAGTACGGACTGACCCCATTGGCTCGCGTCCTTGGTGGTGCGACTGGCGGCGTCGCGCCGCGTGTGATGGGCCTCGGGCCGATTCCGGCTACGCGCAAGCTCTGCGAGCGGCTGGGGATCAAGCCGACGGACTTCGACATCGTCGAGCTCAACGAGGCCTTCGCCAGCCAGGGCATCGCCGTCTTGCGCGAGCTCGGCATTCCGGAAGACGGGGATTTCGTGAACCCGAATGGCGGGGCGATCGCGCTCGGCCATCCGCTCGGCATGTCCGGCGCCCGCATCGCCGGCACGGCCGCGCTTGAATTGTCGCTGACCGGCAAGCGCCGCGCGCTCGCCACCATGTGCATCGGTGTCGGCCAGGGCATCGCAATCGGACTCGAACGCGCCTGACGGCAAGTTGCCGGGGCAACCAAACGACAAAGGGAGTGAAACTGAATGACGCAGAAGGTCTATGACAGCCCCGCGGCGGCCCTCGACGGGCTGCTGTTCGACGGGATGACGATCATGTCCGGCGGCTTCGGCCTGTCGGGCAATCCCGAGAGCCTGATCCCGCAGATCCGCGATTCCGGCGTGAAGAACCTCACCGTGATCTCGAACAATGCCGGCGCCGACGGCTTCGGCCTGTGGATGCTGCTGCAGACGCGGCAGATCAAGAAGATGATCGCGTCCTATGTCGGCGAGAACAAGCTGTTCGAGCAGCAATACCTCTCCGGCGAGCTCGAACTGGAACTCAACCCGCAAGGCACGCTGGCCGAGCGCATCCGTGCCGGCGGTGCAGGCATTCCCGCCTTCTATACCCGCACCGGCGTCGGCACCGTCGTCGCCGAGGGCAAGCCGGTCGAGGAGTTCGAAGGGCAGCTCTATGTCCGCGAGACCTGGCTGCGGGCCGATCTCGCCATCGTCAAGGCCTGGAAGGCCGACACGGCCGGCAACCTCGTCTACCGGCGCACCGCACGCAACTTCAACCCGAACATGGCGACCGCCGGCAAGGTGACGGTGGCCGAGGTCGAGGAGATCGTCCCGGTCGGTTCGCTCGATCCCGAGGCGATCCATACGCCCGGCATCTATGTCGACCGCCTGATCAAGAGCACGATCAACGAGAAGAAGATCGAGAAGCTCACCGAGCGCAAGAGGGAGACTGCCTGATGGCCTGGACCCGTGAACAGGTGGCTGCCCGCGCCGCCAAGGAGCTGAAGGATGGCTTCTACGTCAATCTCGGCATCGGCATCCCGACGCTGGTGGCGAACTACATCCCCGAGGGCGTCGACGTGACGCTCCAGTCGGAGAACGGCCTGCTCGGCATCGGCCCCTTCCCCTATGAGGGCGAGGCCGATCCCGACCTGATCAATGCCGGCAAGCAGACGATCACGCTCCTGCCGAGCTCGAGCTTCTTCTCCTCGGCCGACTCGTTCGCGATGATCCGCGGCGGGCATATCGACCTCACCATCCTCGGCGCCATGGAAGTGGCGGCGAATGGCGACATCGCCAACTGGACCATTCCCGGCAAGATGGTGAAGGGCATGGGCGGCGCGATGGACCTCGTCGCCGGCGTCAAGAAGGTCATCGTGGTGATGGATCACGCCAACAAGGCAGGCGAATCCAAGGTGCTGGAGCGCTGCTCGCTGCCGCTGACCGGGCAGGGCGTGGTCGACCTGATCATCACCGACCTCTGCGTCATGGCCTGCGACAAGGCCAAGGGCGGCGGGCTCACCCTGATCGAGCTGGCGCCGGATGTGACGCTCGACGAGGTCAAGGCCAAGACGGCTGCGCCCTTCACTGTGGCGCCGGAGCTGGCGAAAGCCGCCTAAGCATCACTTTCACGCAAAAGAGAGCCCGCCCGGCGCTGTCGCCGGGCGGGCTTTTCTGTTTCTGCCCGCCGTCCGGCCTGTGAGATCAGGCGATCTTGGGCAGCAGTTCGTCGAGGCTCTTCTTGGCGTCGCCGTAGAACATCCGGGTGTTCTCCTTGTAGAAGAGCGGGTTCTCGATGCCGGAGTAGCCCGTGCCCTGGCCGCGCTTGGAGACGAAGACCTGCTTCGCCTTCCAGACCTCGAGCACCGGCATGCCGGCGATCGGCGAGTTCGGATCCTCCTGCGCCGCCGGATTGACGATGTCGTTCGAGCCGATGACGATCGCGACGTCCGTGTTCGGGAAGTCCTCGTTGATCTCGTCCATCTCAAGCACGATGTCGTAGGGCACCTTCGCCTCGGCGAGCAGCACGTTCATATGGCCCGGCAGGCGCCCGGCCACCGGGTGGATGGCGAAGCGCACCTCCTTGCCGGCGGCCCGCAGCTTGCGGGTCAGCTCCGAGACCGATTGCTGCGCCTGCGCCACCGCCATGCCGTAGCCGGGCACGATGATGACGCTGTCGGCGTCGTTCAGCGCAGTGGCGACGCCGTCGACGTCGATGGCGATCTGCTCGCCCTCGATCGCCTGCGCCGGTCCGGTGGTGTTGCCGAAGCCGCCGAGGATGACCGAGATGAAGGAGCGGTTCATCGCCTTGCACATGATGTAGGACAAGATCGCGCCCGACGAGCCGACCAGCGCGCCGACGACGATCAGGAGGTCGTTGCCGAGCGTGAAGCCGATCGCCGCCGCCGCCCAGCCCGAATAGCTGTTCAGCATCGAGACCACGACGGGCATGTCGGCGCCGCCGATGCCCATGATCAGGTGGTAGCCGATGAAGAAGGCGAGCAGGGTCATCAGGAAGAGGGCCCAGAAGCCGGCCCCCTGCACATAAAGGATCAGCAGCAGGAGCGAGAGCGCGGCGGCGCCGGCATTGAGCATGTGGCCGCCGGGCAGCTTCTTGGCCTTGCCGTCGACCTTTCCGGCGAGCTTGCCGAAGGCGATGATCGAGCCGGTGAAGGTGACCGCGCCGATGAAGACGCCGAGGAAGACCTCGACCTTCAGGATCGAGATCTCGACCCCGGTCTTGTGCGCCAGCACGCCGGCAAAGCCCGTCAGCGCCTCGCGGGCGACCGCATCGAGCTTCATCACCGCGGCGAGCTCGATATGGGCGTTGAAGCCGATCAGCACGGCTGCGAGGCCGACGAAGGAGTGCAGCGCCGCGACCAGCTGCGGCATTTCCGTCATCTGCACCTTCATCGCCACCTGCCAGCCGATCGCGGCCGCGATGGCGAACATGACGATGACGAGCCAGAGCTTGCCGCTGCCGGGGCCGAAGACCGTGGCGATGACCGCGAGTGCCATGCCGACGATGCCGTACCAGACCGCGCGCTTGGCGCTTTCCTGGTTCGAGAGGCCGCCGAGGGAGAGGATGAACAGGATGGCGGCGGAGATGTAGGCCGCAGAAACGATTCCGATGCTCACTGCGGCCCCCTCAGGACTTCTGGAACATGGCGAGCATCCGGCGCGTGACCAGGAAGCCGCCGACGATGTTGATGGAGGCGATCAGCACCGAGATCATCGCCAGGAAGGTGACGAGCCAGCTGGAGGAGCCGATCTGCAAGAGCGCGCCGAGCACGATGATGCCGGAGATCGCGTTGGTGACGGCCATCAGCGGCGTGTGCAGCGAATGCGACACGTTCCAGATCACCTGGAAGCCGACGAAGCAGGCGAGGGCGAAGACGATGAAATGGCTCATGAAGCTCACCGGCGCATAGGCGCCGACGATCAGCATCAGCACCGTGCCGACGCCGAGCAGCATCAGCTGGGACTGGGTCTGCGCCTTGAAGGCGGCCGCTTCCTGCGCCCGCTTCTCCTCCGGGGTCAGCTCCTTGGCCTTCTCCTTCGGCTTCTGGGCCGCGATCGCGGCGACCTTGGGCGGCGGCGGCGGGAAGGTGACGGCGCCCTCGAAGGTCACCGTCGCGCCACGGATGACGTCGTCCTCCATGTTGTGGACCGGCTTGCCGTCCTTGGCCGGCGTCAGGTCCGTCATCATGTGGCGGATATTGGTGGCGTAGAGCGTCGAGGACTGCGCCGCCATCCGGCTCGGGAAGTCGGTGTAGCCGACGATCGTCACGCCATTGGGCGTGACGATCTTCTCGTCCGGCTTGGTCAATTCGCAATTGCCGCCGCGCTCGGCAGCGAGGTCGACGATGACCGAGCCGGGCTTCATCGCCTCGACCATGTCCTTGGTCCAGAGCACCGGCGCATCGCGGCCGGGGATCAGCGCCGTGGTGATAACGATGTCGATCTGCGGGGCGAGCTCGCGGAACTTCTTGAGCTGGGCCTCGCGGAACTCGGGGCTGGACGGGGCGGCATAGCCGCCGGTCGCGGCGCCGTCCTGCTGCTGGCCCTTGAAGTCCAGATAGACGAACTCAGCGCCCATCGATTTGATCTGCTCGGCCACTTCCGGGCGGACGTCGAAGGCGTAGGTGATGGCGCCGAGCGAGGTCGCGGTGCCGATCGCGGCGAGACCGGCGACGCCGGCGCCGACCACCAGCACCTTGGCTGGCGGCACCTTGCCGGCGGCCGTGATCTGGCCGGTGAAGAAGCGGCCAAAATTGTTGCCGGCCTCGATCACGGCGCGGTAGCCGGCGATGTTGGCCATGGACGAGAGCGCATCCATCTTCTGGGCGCGCGAGATGCGCGGCACCATGTCCATGGCAATGACGTTCGCGTCCTTATCCTTGCAGAGCTCCAGGAGCTCCTTGTTCTGCGCGGGATAGAAGAACGAGATCAGCGTCTTGCCGGCCTTGAGCCGCTCGGCTTCCGCAGTCTCTGGCGGGCGCACCTTGGCAATGATGTCGGCTTCGTCCCAGAGTTCTGCGGCGCTGTCGACCACCTTGACCCCGGCGGTCCGATAGGCCTCGTCGGTGAAGCCTGCGGCAAGGCCGGCTCCGGCTTCGACGAGGCACTCATAGCCCAGTTTCTGGAGTTGCAGCGCGCTGTCGGGCGTCATGGCGACACGCGCCTCACCCGCGAAGATTTCCTTAGGCGAACCGATCTTCACTACGCTCCCCCTCCTTCTGTGAGCCCGGCCGTTCAGCCTAGCGAGCAACTGCGAAACGTGCAGCCCTTTCCCTATGGCATCCGACAGGCGCGGCCTCTTTGCAAGCGCCGAGGCGCGCGCCGGGCAGATCGCACCGGCCGGGCGGCGGGCGCGCGATCGGTGACGGGTCGCGCGATTCAGGCGAGAACAGCCCCGTTTCTGTCGGAATCCCTGTGCGCTGCACAAAAAACCGCCCGGAGAAAGTTCCCCGGGCGGTGTTTGTGTCTCAGGAATGTTTATTCGGACGGCGGGCTCGAACCCGGCATGGGCAACCAGGCCCGGTTCCGAGCGTCGTTCAGCGATGAGTGCGGAACCTGACCTCGTCGTCGATGAAGGTCTTCTCGCCAAAGGGCGCTTCGTTGGAGCCGAAGGGCATCTGGGCGGTGAGTTTCCAGGACGCGGGAATGTTCCAGGTCTTGGCGACCTCGGCATCGACCAGCGGATGGTAATGCTGGAGGCTCGCGCCGATGCCGACGTCGGCGAGCGCGGTCCAGACCGCCAGCTGCGCCATGCCGGTCGAATGCTCCGACCAGATCGGGAAGTTGTGCGCATAGAGCGGGAAATTGGCCTGAAGCGCCTTCACCGGCTCCTGGTCCTCGTAGAACAGCACCGTGCCGGCGCCGCTGGCGAAGCCGTCGATCTTCTTGGCCGTCGCGGCGAAGTCGGCAGCCGGGACGATCGCCTGGAGCGCCTCCTTGGCAATGCTCCAGAACTTGTCGCTCTCCCGGCCGAAGAGGATGACAGCGCGTGAGCTCTGCGAATTGAAGCTGGACGGGGAGAGGCGGATCGCTTCCCGGATCAGGGCGTCGACCTGCGTTTCGGAGATCGGGAGATTCTTGCCGAGGGCATATTGCGTACGGCGCTTCTTGAGCTTGTCGAGCATGGCTTCCTCATCTGTGAACGCGTGTCACGCCGGCAGACCGATGAAACGGAATGGTTTTCTCGGAGCGCGCCCCCTGAGGCGCCCTTCCTGCGAGAGCGGGATTTGATGAGGGAGAGGTAGCGGTTCACTTGCCGCATCAGAATGCCCATATTGGGCACCAATCTGTTGCTCATCCAGGAACGCTTGCGGGGCGCCTCATGTCCGAGATCGACGATATCAGGAGCTTCGTCGCCGTCGTCGACGCCGGCGGCTTCGGCCGGGCCGCGCATAGCCTCGGCCTGGCGAAATCGATCGTCAGCCGCCGTATCACCCGTTTGGAGGCCGATCTCGGCACGCGCCTGCTCAGCCGAACGACGCGCGGCGTCGCCGCCACCGAGGCTGGGCTGGAATTCAAGGCGCGCGGCGAGCGCATCCTGTCCGAGCTCGCCGAGGCGCGCGAGGCGGTGGCGCAGCAGTCCGAGGGCGTTGCCGGCCGCTTGCGGCTGTCGATGCCGCTCTCCTTCGGCTACCGGCATCTCGCGCCGGTGCTGGCGGAGCTCGCGCGACGGCACCCGCGGCTGGAGCTGGACGTGGAGGCGAGCGACCGCCAGGTCGACCTGATCGGCGAGCGCTTCGACGCGGCGATCCGGATCGGCTCGCTCAAGGATTCGAGCTTGGTCGCACGGCGCATCGCGCCGGTGAAGGCGGCCGTGCTGGGCAGCCCGGACTATTTCGCCCGCCATGGCCGGCCCGAGACGCCGCTCGACCTCGCCGGGCACGAATGCCTGGTCTATTCGGGCAACAGCGTCGTTGACTGGGGCTTCCGCGTGGGCAGGCGCTGGGTCTCGGTGCGCCCCTCGGGGCGGCTGCGCTCGGACAATGGCGACACGCTGCTGAAATGGGCCGAGGCCGGGCTCGGCATCGTGGTGCTGCCGACCTTCATCGCGAGCGAGGCGATCCGCGCCGGCACGGTCGAGCATATCCTCTGGCGCTTCCCGATGCGCGAGAGCGCATTGCATGTCGTACGCCCGCCCGGGCCTTATGTGCCCGGCAAGGTGCGGGTGCTGATCGATCTCATGCTCGAGCAGTTCGGCAACACGCCCTCCTGGGATCCCTGCCAGGCGGCCGTCCAGGAGAAGATCGCGGCCGGGGAACTGGCGCCGGAGGACTACCCCGCCGACGAGCATCAAATGGCGTGAAGTCGGGCTTCACCCGAATTCGCGTGGCAACACCGTCGCGAGCAGCCAATGTCCCGCTGACGACAACGGGAGATCGCCATGCTGCTGGTTGGAATGCTCGACAGTCCCTATGTGCGCCGCGCAGCCATCACCGGGACTTTGCTCGGTCTCGATTTCGAGCATCGCTCGGTCTCGGTGTTCCGGCACATGCCGGAGTTCCGCAAGATCAACCCGCTGATCAAGGCGCCGACGCTCGTCGCCGATGACGGCACGGTGCTCAGCGAATCCCTGCTGATCATCCAGCATTTCGAGGATGTCGCCGGCCGCTCGCTGCGGCCGGCCGACAAGGCTGCGCGGGTCAGGGATCTCAGCCTGACCGGCATCGGCATCGTCGCCGCCGACAAGGCGGTCTCGGTCGAATACGAGCGCAAGCGGCCTGAAGAGAAGCGCTATGACAACTGGCAGGAGCGCATCTTGGCGCAGCTCCATACCGCGCTCGACCTGCTCGATCAGGCGGCGGAGCGCGGCGAGATCGGCGCGGGACCCGAGCTCAGGCCGGGCGACATCGCCGCGGCGATCGCCTGGGGTTTCTGCCGCTTCGTCATTCCGGAGTTCGTCGACGCGGAGCGTTGGCCGGCGCTGGCGCGTCAGGCCGCAGCCTGCGAGGCGCTCGAGGTCTTCAAGGCGTGGCCGATCGACAAGGAATAGGCGTGAAGCGGCTCAGTTCTGGACGAAGGTGGTCGGCAGCGCCTTGACGGCCGGGCCGCTGAAGCCGCTTGTGCCGACATCGCTGGGCTCGGCGGCAGAGAAGCCGAGCGAAGCGGCCGGGTTCGCACCGGCGACCCAGCCCTTGGCATGGGTTTCGGCACCGGCCTTCGCCTTGGCGGTCGCGACCGTGGCGCGGCGGGCGGTGGGCGCTTCCGGCGCCGAGACGGCGGCGAAGAGCGAGTCGAGGCCGGCCCGGTCGGCATTGTATTCGGCGGCGATCGGGGTCGTGCGCGGCCGTGCCGCGACCTGCGTCGTGCCGGCCTGCTCCGGCGCGGCGCCCGGCGGGCGCGGCCGGATCGGCGGCAGCGGATGGTTGATCGCGACCAGCTTGGCGCCGGCGGGAAGGGCCTCCTCGGCGTCGTCGCTGAGCCGCAGGCCCTCGGTCGACAGGCTCGCCAGTGCGACGGGGCGGGACGGTGGCAGCGGGGCCGAGACGGCCTTGCCGGTCAGGATGGTCTCCAGCGACGGGCCTGGCAGGTCGGTCGGACGGCGCGGAGGCAGCGATGCCAGGATGAGCTTCTGCTCGGAGGCGGGCAGTGGCAGGGCCGTCGCCTCTGCAGCCAGAGCGGCGAGCTGTGGCGAGCCGACCGGTGGGTTCGGCGCGGGCGGCGTCAGGCCGCTCGGGCGCGCGACAGGAAGCGCGGTCGCGATCGGGGCGGGCTTTTGCGGTTCGGGCGGCGCGACCTGGGCGGGAGCCAGGGCGGCGACCTGCGTCTCCTCCGGCGCCGGCGCGGTGGTAGTGGTGGTCGCGCGATTCGACCGCTCGCGCAGCACGGAACGGCTGCTCGGCTCCGGCTGGGCCGGCTGCGCATTGAAGACGGAGAAGCGGCCGCCATCGCCGCTGTTGCTGTCGCCGGCATAGGCCATGACGGTCGGCTGCGGCGTCGGCGCGCGACGCGCTGCGGCGGCCCGGCCGCGGGTCGGGCGGGCGTCGGCCTCCTCGTCGTCGCCGCCGAAGAGCGCGGCCCAGAAGCTCTTTCCGCCGCCGCTGGACGCCATGATCGCGCCTTCGTCATAGTCGCCGGCGGCGTAGCCCATCACCGAGCCGCCGCTGGACAGGATCTCGGCCTTGGCGACCTCGTAGCCGCTGAGCGGCTTGCCGTCGGCCGGCAGATGCACGGTCTTCTCGTCGGGGAACAGACGGACCAGTTGGTCGCGGGTCATGCGCGGCCAGGAGCGGACGGAACCGGCGTCGAGATGGACGAAGGGGGTGTGGGCGCCGGGATAGAAGCCGACGCCGCCGCGCTGCATCCGCATCGCGACCTCGCGGATGCGGGCGGTCGGGGTGTCCGGCAAATAGAAGTCCATCGCCTTGCCGAGCATGTGCTGGCTGTGCTTGGCGACGCCGCGCGAGCGCCGCCGCAGCATCGAATTGGTGCCGGGCGAGCGATAGGCGGAGACGACGTGGAAGGGCTGGTCGGAGCCGACCTTGCGATGGGCTTCCCAGGCGAGGTCGAACAGGCGCGGATCCATCCGGATGGGCTCGTCGATGCGCCAGTCACGGAGCGCCCAGTTCAGCTTCTCCAGCGCCGCGGAATCGTAGCGGCCGTCACGCTTGAAGGTGACGGTCGTCTCCTCCTTGGTGTGCATGTGCCGGATGCTGATGGTGCGGGTATCGCCATTGGCGACGGCGTTCTGGGTGCTGCGTACGCCCAGGACCAGAAAGCTCGCGCTGGTGGCGAGCAGGAAGCCGGCACGCGCGCTCAACCGCAAAAACCGCGGGAGCCGTGCTGCGATCTCGGCTTTCGACCTGCTCACTCTGTCAGACCCGTCTCGAAGCATCCGGGCGAACCGGAGCGGTAAACGTGAAGGAACAGTTGCCGAGAAGGCTTAACGGGAGGTTACCGGCGAGACAACTCCCCGCCGGAATCCGGCAAGCAAGATTGCTCGCTACCGGCAGATCGTGGCGAAACCGTGCCGAATGGGACTTTTTCCAGGCCGGGACGGTCAGGACCGCTGCTCGAGCGCGTTCCTGACCAGCCTGTGGAAACCGTAGATGTCGTCGAATGTCGTGACGGCGCCGGCCTCGTTTACGACGATGGTCTCATAGACCAAGTGGATCGGCAGGGGCTGCGGCAGCTTGATGGTCCGCTCGCCGGAGTCGATCAGGCGCTTCAGCCGCTCGCTCGTCCATTCAGGCCCGAGCACCTGGTCGGCGAGAGCGAACGGGTTCTCGACACGCACGCAGCCATGGCTGAAGGCGCGCTTGCCGGCGCCGAACAGCCCGCGATTGGGCGTGTCGTGCAGATAGACGGCATGGTCGTTCGGGAACATGAACTTGATCCAGCCGAGGGCGTTGCGTTCGCCCGGCGGCTGGCGCACCGAGATACTGCCGTTCTTGCCCCGCGTCACGACATAGCCGCGCCTGGCGGCATAGTTCGGATCGTTGGCGAGCCCAGGCAGGAACTCCTTCTTCAGGATCGAGGGCGGCACGTACCAGGAGGGGTTGACGACGACATGCTCCATCCGGTGCGAGAACACCGGCGTCGCCGATTCCGGCTTACCGACGATCACGCGCGACTCATAGGCGAGCTTGTCGCCGTGCATCACGCGCATCTTGTATTCGGGGATGTTTACGACGATGCGGTTTTCGCCGAGATCGCTCGGCAGCCAGCGCCAGCGCTCCATCTGGGCGATGATGTCGCTCTCCAGCCGGGTCGAGCGCGGCATGGCGAGGGCCGCGACGGTCTGGTCGCTGAGCACGCCGTCGGCGCGCAGGCCGGCCTGCTTCTGGAAGTCGGCCAGAGCCAGCGCGGTCGAGCGGTCATAGACCGGCTCCTCGCTGCTGCCGAGACCGAGCCTGGCGCGGATCAGCGGCACGCGTTCATCGCGCATGCCGACCTTGAGGGCGGGGCCGGCCGGGATGCGGGCGACCGGCGTCTCCGGCTTGTGGGCGCGCAATTCGGCGAGCTTGGCCTTGAGATGCTGATAGCCGGTGTGCCGGGGATTATAGGCGGCGAGGACGGCGCCGGCATCGGCTGCACCGGCGAGCTCGGACAGCACCTCGGTCGCCGAGGGCAGTTCGAGCTTCGGCGTAATCAGCTTGGAGAGGCGGCGCGGGTCGATGCGGCCGCCGCGGGCGTCGCGGGCATAGAGCACGGCCAGCGCCGAGAGCCGGATATCGGCCGCAGCGAGGCTGTCCTTGTCGCTGCCCTCGAAGACCGGAAGCAAATAGTCGCCGGCGCGCAGGCCGTCATCGCCGGCGCGGCCGAGCTGCGCGACGATCTGCTTGCCGGCGGCGCCTAGCTCCTTGCCGTCGATCCAGAACGGCCGGTTCTCGTTGGCTGCGTAGGCGGCGACGATGTCGGCGCGCTCGCGGGCGGAGAGGCGAGGCAGGGCGGCGGCGATCTCCGCCTGGGCCGCGATCCGGCCGGAGAGTTCGAGCCCCGGCGGCATCGTGACCGCGACGTCGGGAAGCGGTGGCAGATCGATCTGCGCCGGCCTGGCCAGTTGCGGCTGCGGCGCGGCCTCGACCGGCTTCACCAGGGCTGGGTCGACCGGCGGCATCTCCGGCTCGGGCAGGTCGAGCTCAAGCTCCGCCGCGCTGTTGTCCGGCCTGGTCGAGAGCGCGCCGGTGACCATCTCCCTGGTTTCGGCCGCATCGGCCGATTGCGGGCCGGCGGACGGGCGCAGGTCGAGCGTGACCTCCGCGGGAGCAGGGATGTCGAGCTCCTGCGGCTCGGCATCGCGTTTCACGATGACCAGAGCCGGTTGTTCGGGCAGCGGAATGCCAAGCTCGCTGGCGGTCTCCTGGGCAGCCGCCGGAGCGAGCAGGAGCGCGAGGCCAAGCGTGGTGGCTGAGACGGTTTCCGCCAGGCGGCGAAGGCGCATCGATAACTTCCCCGGTCCCTGGCCGATCCACGCCGATAACTGCGCGACTCGGCCTGCTTCGACAAGATGCCGCCCTGCAACAGCGGCCGATATTCGCCCTCTGCAACCCGTCCCCTGTGGGTCGCAGACGGTGTTTCGATTCGGTCCGATCAGGCGGCGTCGACGCCGTCGGCGGCGTCCTCGCCCTCGATCAGCCCGTAATCCTTGAGCTTGCGGTAGAGCGTGGAGCGGCCGATGCCGAGCTTACGCGAGATCTCGGACATGTGGCCGCGGTAATGGGCCAGCGCGAACTTGATGATCTCGCGCTCCAACTCGTCGAGCGTGCGCATGTCGGAGCCGGCGACGAGGTCGAGCGCATTGGGATCGCGGACCGGCACCTGGATGACGCGCGGCGGCGCTTCGCCACGCGGCTCGCTGGCGATCGAGGCCGGCGCCGGCGGGATGCGGACGTCGAAGCCGTCCATCTGTGCGGCGATCTGCGGGAATTCAGCGATGGTGAGCTCGTCGCCGTCCGAGAGCACGACGGCGCGGAACATCGCGTTCTCGAGCTGGCGGACATTGCCGGGCCAGTCATAGTCGGCGAGCAGGGTCAGCGCCTCGGCGCTGATGCCTCTGAGCTTGCGGCCTTCTTCGGCGGCGAAGCGGGCGAGAAAGCCGCGGGCGAGATCGGCGACGTCCTCGCGGCGCCGGCGCAAGGGCGGCAGCGTGATCGGGAAGACGTTGAGCCGGTAGTAGAGGTCCTCGCGGAACTCGCCGCGCTTGACCTGCTCCAGCAGGCTCTTGTTGGTCGCCGAGATGATGCGGATGTCGACGCGCACCGACTTCTTGCCGCCGACCGGATCGACCTCGCTCTCCTGGATGGCGCGCAGCAGCTTGACCTGCGCATCGAGCGGCAGTTCGCCGACCTCGTCGAGGAAGAGCGTGCCGCCATTGGCCTCGACGAACTTGCCGATATGGCGTTCGGTCGCGCCGGTGAACGAGCCCTTTTCGTGCCCGAACAGGATGGATTCGACGAGGTTGTGCGGGATCGCTCCGCAATTGACCGTGACGAAGGGCTTGCCCCTGCGGTCGCTGGAGCCCTGGATGGCGCGAGCCAGCACCTCCTTGCCGACGCCGGATTCGCCCTCGATCAGGATCGGGATGTTGGAACGGGCGGCGCGCTCGGCGAGCTGGACGACGCGGCCCATGTCCTGGCTCTTGCTAGCGAGATCGCGGAAACCGAGCTGGCCCGAGGCCCGCCGCTTCATGTAGCGGATCTCGTGCTCGAGGGCGCCGAGCTTGAGCGCGTTCTTGAGCGAGACCTGCAGGCGCTCGGCCCCGGCAGGCTTGACCACGAAATCGCTGGCGCCGGCGCGCATTGCCGCGACGACCGTCTCGATCGAGCCGTTGGCGGTCTGCACGATCACCGGCACCTCATTGCCACGCTCGCGCAGCGCGGCAAGCACGCCCATGCCATCGAGGCCGGGCATGACGAGGTCGAGGATCAGGCAGTCGATGCGCCGCGATTCGTCGGCCAGCACCGCCAGCGCCTGCTCGCCGCCTTCCGCCAGCGCGACCTCGTAGCCGAAGCGCTTGAGCATCGCATCGAGCAGCCGGCGCTGCACCGGATCGTCGTCGACGACGAGGATTGTTGCGGACATGAAACCTCGGCAGGCCAAGCTATTAGCCGGAATCGGCTGTTCCGTTTCGGGTCACTGTCGGGGAGAACGGTTAAGCCCCGCTTAAGCCGGCGGGCCGGGCTGGAATTCGCGCCGCTGTTGCCGCGCTGCCGTTGATCGCGGGCGGCAGGCCGCGCATATGAGAGAGCCACAACCGACCCCGACAGGCCGAGGCAGAGACGACATGACCCGCCCCTTCGACCGTCCCGCAATCGCACGCGCTGTCCATGGCGGAGGCGCGGCCGAGGCGCTCGGCGCCTTGCCGGAATGGGATCTGACGCATCTTTATCCGGCGATGGATTCGTCCGCATTCGCTGCCGATGTCGAGCGGGCAGCAGTCGAGGCACGCCGCTTCGCCGAGCTCTATCGCGGCAAGCTCGCGGCGCTCGCTGCGCGCGAGGATGCCAGCGTCCCGCTGGCCGAAGCGGTCAAGGCCTATGAGGGGCTGGAGGATCTCGTCGGCAGGATCATGTCCTATGCCGGCCTGGTCTATTCCGGCGACACCACCGATCCGCAGCGCGCCAAGTTCTATGGCGATACGCAGGACAAGGTCACCGCGATCTCGACCGAGCTGCTGTTCTTCGGGCTCGAGCTCAACCGGATCGACGAGGCGCTGCTCGCCAAGGCTGCGGCCCAGGCGCCGCTCAGCCACTGGAAGCCCTGGCTGGAGGACCTCGCCAAGGACAAGCCGCACCAGCTCGAAGACCGGATCGAGGAGCTCTTCCACGAGAAGTCGGTCACCGGCCACGGCGCCTGGAACCGGCTCTTCGACGAGACCATCGCCTCGCTGCGTTTCAAGGTCGGCGGCGACGATCTCACCCTCGAACTGACTTTGAACCGTTTGCAGGACGCAGATGGCGCCGTGCGCAAGGAGGCCGCGGAGGTGCTCGGCACCGTCTTCCGCCAGCATCTGCGGACCTTCGGGCTGATCACCAACACGCTGGCCAAGGACAAGGAGATCTCCGACCGCTGGCGCAAGTTCGCTGATGTCGCTGATTCCCGCCATCTGGCGAACCGGGTCGAGCGCGAGGTCGTCGATGCGCTGGTCGCCGCCGTGCGCGAGGCCTATCCGCGCCTGTCGCACCGCTACTATAAGCTGAAGGCGCGTTGGTTCGGGCAGGAGGCGCTGGACTATTGGGATCGCAACGCGCCGCTGCCCAAGGTCGAGCAGCGCTCGATTCCATGGACCGAAGCGCGCGACACCGTGCTCTCGGCCTATGGCGACTTCTCGCCGAAGATGGCGGGGATCGCGCAGCGCTTCTTCGACGAAGGCTGGATCGATGCCCCGGCCCGCCCGGGCAAGGCGCCGGGCGCATTTGCCCATCCTACGGTGCCGTCCGCACATCCGTACGTCCTGCTCAACTACCAGGGCAAGCCGCGCGACGTGATGACGCTGGCCCATGAGCTCGGCCATGGCGTGCACCAGGTGCTGGCCGGGCCGAACGGGGCGCTGATGGCGCCGACGCCGTTGACGCTGGCCGAGACGGCGAGCGTGTTCGGGGAGATGCTGACCTTCCGCAAGCTGCTCGACGAGACGCGAGACCAGAAGCAGCGCAAGGCGATGCTGGCGGCTAAGGTCGAGGATATGATCAACACGGTCGTGCGCCAGATCGCCTTCTACTCGTTCGAGCGCAAGGTCCATGAAGCGCGCCGGCAGGGCGAGCTGACGGCCGAGAATCTCTGCGATCTCTGGCTCAGCGTGCAGTCGGAGAGCCTGGGGCCGGCGATCCGGCTCGGGCCGGGCTACGAGACCTTCTGGGCCTATATCCCGCACTTCATCCACTCGCCGTTCTACGTCTACGCCTATGCCTTCGGCGATTGCCTGGTGAACTCGCTCTACGGCGTCTACCAGAACTCGGCTTCGGGCTTTCAGGAACGCTATTTCGCGCTGCTCTCGGCTGGCGGCACCAAGCATCATTCCGAACTGTTGAAGCCCTTCGGCCTCGATGCACGCGATCCGGCCTTCTGGCAGATCGGCCTCAAGATGATCGAGGGGCTGATCATCGAGCTGGAGGGGATGGAGTGAAGCGGGGCGGGCGGTGAGCTCAGTCGTCTTCGACCGCGCGCTCTATCGCCGCCGCCTGTCGGCTGCGCTTTCCGCCGGCTATCCCGATTTCCTGCTGGCACGCTGCGTCGGCGATCTCGACGAGCGGCTCTCGGCGGTGCTGCGCCGCTTCGAACGGGCGGCCGATCTCGGCACGCCGCTGCCCTCGGCAGGGCCGGTGCTGCAGGCGCGAGCGGGCGATCTGCTGCGCATGGCCGAAGTTGCCGAGCGAGGCGCCACTGTCGTCGGCGATCTCGAAGCCTTGCCCTTCGCCGCGGAATCGCTCGATCTCGCCGCCTCACTGCTGGCGCTGCACTTGGTCAACGACCTGCCCGGCGCACTCATCCAGATCAAGCGGGCGCTGAGGCCCGACGGGCTCTTCATCGCTTGCCTGCTCGCCGGCCAGACCTTGACCGAATTGCGCCAGTCGCTGCTCGCGGCCGAGGTCGAATTGACCGGCGGAGCAAGCCCGCGTGTCGCGCCCTTCGCCGATCTGCGCGATCTCGGCGGCTTGCTGCAACGGGCGGGCTTTGCGCTGCCGGTGATCGACAGCGAGAGCGTCACCGTGCGCTATGGCGACATGTTCGGTCTGCTGCGTGATCTGCGCGCCATGGGCTGGGCCAATGCGCTCTCCGAGCGCAGCCGCAAGCCGCTGCGGCGCAGCGTGCTGCTGCGGGCGGCCGAGATCTATGCCGAGCGCTTTGCCGATCCGGACGGGCGCCTGCGCGCGACCTTCGAGATCGTCTGGCTCTCCGGCTGGGCGCCGCATGAGAGTCAGCAAAAGCCGCTGCGGCCGGGCTCGGCCAAGGCAAGGTTGGCTGATGCGCTCGGCGTTCCCGAGATCGGCACCGGCGATAAGGCGGGCGGGGAGAAGCCATGAGCGAGAAGCCAGTCAGGCTGGGGCGGGCCGATTTCCGCCTGTTCCGCACGATCCCGACGCGCTGGGCCGACAACGACGTCTTCGGCCACGTCAACAATGTGATCTACTACAACTGGTTCGACACGGTGGTGAATGCCTGGCTGATCGAGCAGGGCTTTCTCGACGTCAAGGAGAGCAGGATCGTCGGCCTCGTGGTCGGGACACGCTGCGACTATTTCGAGAGCGTCGCGTTTCCGGAGATCGTTGAAGGCGCGCTCGCGGTCGAGAAGCTCGGCCGTTCCTCGGTGACCTATCGGATCGGCATCTTCCGGCAGTGCGGCGAGCTGACGGCGGCGCAAGGGCTCTTCACCCATGTCTATGTCGAGCGCGGTCCGCAAACGCCGGTGCCGATCCCGGAGAGGCTACGGGCCGCCATGGCGGAGATCTCCGTCTAAGGGCGTTCAGGCCAGCAAAAGGCCGCAATGAGCGACGAAAGGTTCGAAATCGCGATCCTGGTGCAGGAGGCGATGGCGGTTGGCGATGCAGTAGGTCGCGATGATCAGGTCGGGCGTCTTGCGGATGGTGATGCCACGGGCTCGCAGGTCGCGGTAGTGCGCAGCTCCCTCCCGCGCGAGAGCGGGAGAGAGCATGCGGGCGATCGCAAATCGACGCAGCTTCGTCTCGATCGCGTGAGCTTGCTGATCGCTTCTGGTGCCCCGCAGTATCTCCAGCAGAACAATGTCGCCGACGAGAACGTTCTGCGTGTCCTCCAGCCCGCGCAGCCTGTCCACCTGTGGAGAGCGGTCGCCGCGAAGCAGCCCGATCCACGCGGAACTGTCGACGACGATCACCAGGTTTTGGCCGGCTCGTCGATATCGTGCCGCATGGCGTCGAGATCGCCGTCCCAGCCGAGTCCGTCGAGCTCTTTCAGCGCCTGGCGCTGGCGATGCTGCTGCACCAGCTTGCGCAAGGCCGCCTCCACGGTTGCGCGTTTGGTCGGCAGGCCGGTTGCTTTCATGGCCTCGGCGAGCAACTTGTCATCGAGCTCGATATTGGTGCGCATGGCGGCCTCGATGTGTAGGGATTATCCGGATAATACACATCAAGTGGTTGACGCTCAATCTGTGTGCCACCGCTGCGATTGTCTCAGACGCCGTTTTCAGGCTATTGCCCCCGCTTGAGATCGAGCCCTCGGCTCGCCCCCTCCGTCAGGAACAGGCCGCGTGATTCCCAACGACATCAAGATCACCCCGCAGCTGGTCGCCGAGCACGGCCTCAAGCCGGACGAGTACCAGCGCTTCCTGCACCTGATCGGGCGCGAGCCGACGATCACCGAGCTCGGCATCGTCTCGGCGATGTGGAACGAGCACTGCTCCTACAAGTCCTCGAAAATCCATCTGAAGACGCTGCCGACCAAGGCGCCCTGGGTGATCCAGGGGCCGGGCGAGAATGCCGGCGTGATCGACATCGGCGATGGACTCGCCGTGGTTTTCAAGATGGAGAGCCACAACCACCCGTCCTTCATCGAGCCCTATCAGGGCGCGACCACCGGCGTCGGTGGCATCCTGCGCGACGTCTTCACCATGGGCGCGCGCCCGATCGCGGTGCTCGACGCTCTTCGCTTTGGTGATCCGAGCCATCCCAGGACTCGCCACCTCGTTTCCGGCGTCGTCGCCGGCATCGGCGGCTATGGCAATTCCTTCGGCGTGCCCAATGTCGGCGGCGCCACCGGTTTCCACCGCCGCTATGACGGCAACATCCTGGTCAACGCCATGGCGGTCGGCCTGGCGAAGGCCGACGAGATCTTCTACGCCAAGGCCTCGGGCGTCGGTAAGGCGATCGTCTATCTCGGCTCCAAGACCGGCCGCGACGGCATCCATGGTGCGACCATGGCGTCGGCCGCTTTCGACGAGGGCGCCGAGGAGAAGCGCCCGACCGTGCAGGTGGGCGACCCCTTTGCCGAAAAGCTGCTGCTCGAAGCCTGCCTCGAGATCATGGCCGCCGGCCATGTCGACGCGATCCAGGACATGGGCGCGGCCGGCCTGACCTGTTCGGCCGTCGAGATGGGCGCCAAGGGCGATCTCGGCGTCGAGCTCGATCTCAACGCGGTGCCCTGCCGCGAAGCGCAGATGAGCGCCTATGAGATGATGCTCTCGGAAAGCCAGGAGCGTATGCTCATGGTGATCAAGCCCGGCCATGAGGAGCCGGCCGAGGCGATCTTCCGCAAATGGGGGCTCGATTTCGCCGTGGTCGGCAAGACCACCGATACGCTGCGCTTCGTCGTCAAGCATGACGGCGAGACCATGGCCGACCTGCCGATCAAGGAACTCGGCGACGAGGCTCCCGAATACGACCGGCCCTGGGTCGAGACGCCGAAGCGTCCCGTGGTCGAGGCGGCGAGCGTTACCCCGCCGATGTCGAATGCCGAGGCCCTGCTGGCGCTGGTCGGCTCGCCCGATCTCTCGTCGAAGCGCTGGATCTACGAGCAGTACGACACGCTGATCCTCGGCAACTCCGCGGTGACGCCGGGCGGGGATGCCGGCATCGTCCGGATCGAGGATGGGCCGAAGGGCCTCGCCATGACCGCCGACGTGACGCCGCGCTATTGCGAGGCCGATCCGTTCGAGGGCGGCAAGCAGGCGGTCGCCGAGGCCTGGCGCAACCTGACTGCGGTCGGCGCCTTGCCGCTCGCCATCACCGACAACCTCAATTTCGGCAACCCGGAACGGCCCGAGGTGATGGGCCAGCTCGTCGGCTGCATCCGCGGTATCGGCGAGGCCTGCAAGGCGCTCGACTTCCCGGTCGTCTCCGGCAACGTCTCGCTCTACAACGAGACCAACGGCGTCTCGATCCTGCCGACCCCGACCATCGGTGGCGTCGGCGTGCTCGCCGATGTGACGAAGCACGCGACCGTCGGCTTCAAGGCCGAGGGCGAGGCGATCGTCCTGATCGGTGAGACCAAGGGCTGGCTCGGCCAGAGCGCCTATCTCGCGACGGTCTGCGGCCGCGAGGAAGGCGCGCCGCCGCCGGTCGATCTTGCCGTCGAGCGTCGCAACGGCGAGTTCGTGCGCTCGCTGATCACCGCGGGCCGCCTGACCGCCTGCCACGACCTCTCGGATGGCGGTCTTGCGGTCGCCCTGGCCGAGATGGCGATGGCGAAGGGCATCGGCGCCACGATCGAGGCGCTGCCGGCCGGACCGACCCATGCCGTGCTGTTCGGTGAGGACCAGGGCCGCTACCTGCTGTCGCTGCCGACTGGCGCCGCCGAGGCGGTCGTTGCCGAGGCCAAGGCCGCGGGCGTGCCGGCTGAGATCATCGGCAAGACCGGCGGCAGCGTGCTTGCCCTGCCCGGTGAGGCTGCCGTCTCGATCGCCGACCTGCGCAAGACGCATGAGAGCTGGCTGCCGGACTACATGGCCGGCAAGGCCGCCTGAGGAGACACATCATGGCAATGGAAGCGAGCGAGATCGAGCGCATGATCAAGGCGGCGTTCCCCGATGCCGTCGTCGAGATCAAGGACCTCGCCGGCGATGGCGACCATTATGCCGCGACGGTCACTTCGGCCGCCTTCAAGGGCAAGAGCCGGGTGCAGCAGCACCAGATGGTTTATGCCGCCCTGCAAGGAAACATGGGCGGCGTGCTGCATGCCCTTGCGCTGACGACGACGGTTCCCCAAGATTAGAACGAGTTCATCCAGCGGGCCTTGAACCCGCCGCAGGAGAAAAGACATGAGCGACGTCAACGCCCGCATCGATGCCGAAGTGAAGTCCAGCGACGTGGTGCTCTTCATGAAGGGCACGCCGCAATTCCCGATGTGCGGCTTCTCCGGCCAAGTGGTGCAGATCCTGTCTTACGTCGGTGTGCCGTTCAAGGGCGTCAACGTTCTCGAGGATCAGGAGATCCGCGAAGGGATCAAGGCCTATTCGAACTGGCCGACCATCCCCCAGCTCTACGTCAAGGGCGAGTTCATCGGCGGCTGCGACATCACCCGCGAGATGTTCCAGGCCGGCGAATTGCAGGCGCTGTTCGAAGAGAAGGGCATCGCCGTCAAGCAGGCGAGCTGAGCCTCTTCCCCTTCGTGGAATCAAAAGGCGGCGCGCGAGCGCCGCCTTTTTCATGTCCGGATATCCCTGCTGCCGAAGCGGGCGCTCACTTCACCAGCAGCCAGTCCTCGACCACCAGCGCGTCGAGCCCTGAGGTATAGAACATCAGGATTGCGTCCTCGCTGCTATGCAGGATCGGCTTGCCCATGATGTTGAACGAGGTGTTCAAGATCACCGGCACGCCGGTGATCTTGTGGAAGGCCGAGATCAACGCGTGATAGCGCGGATTGCGTTCGGCGGTGACGCTCTGCAGGCGCCCGGTCGCATCTTCGTGGACGACAGCGGGAACGCGGTCGCGCACCGCTTCCTTCCAGGTCAGCGTGCGCTCCATATAGGGCGCATCCTGATAGTTCTCGAACCAGCCGGGGCCGTGCTCGGCCAGGATCGAGGGCGCGAAGGGCCGGAAGGCCTCGCGGTACTTCACCTTGGCGTTGAGGATGTCCTTGGCGTCGGCCGGGCGCGGGTCGGCCAGGATCGAACGGTTGCCGAGCGCGCGTGGCCCAAATTCGGCGCGCCCCTGTGCCCAGCCGATCAGCTTGCCCTCGGCGAGGAGCTTCGCCGTCGCGGTGATGATCTCGTCGGGCGCGAGCTTTTTCAGGCGCGGTTCCCAGGCTGCCATGCGCTCGAAGGGTTCAGTCGAAAGGCTGGAGCCGAGATAGGGACTCATCGGGCCCTTCGGCGCCTGCCAGTCCGGATTCGCCTCGGCATGGGCAAGCCAGGCGGCGCCGATGGCGTTGCCGTCATCGGCCGGGGCGGAGGGGACGTGAACCTGCTTGAAGCCGTGGCGGCCGACGATTTTGCCGTTGAAGGAGGAGTTCAGCGCGCAGCCGCCGGCGAGCACGAGGTTCTCCGACGGGCAGAGCGCCGCGGTCTCGGCGAGCAGCGCCTCCATCATCTCGGCGAAGACGTCCTGGCCGCAGCGCGAGAGGTCGGCCCAGCCCTTGTCGAGCGCATCGGCCGGGCGGCGGGCGAGGATCTCGTCGGCGACGCTCTGGACCGTGGCCGCGTCGGCGAAGCTGAGCTTGGTGCCCTCGACGCGATAGAGCTTGCGCAGCAGCGCGAGCAGCTCGGGATCGCGCTTGCCATAGGGCGCGAGCCCCATGATCTTCCATTCCTCGCCCTTGGCCTGGTCGAAGCCGGCAAGGTCGGTGACGAAGCCGAAATAGAAGCCGATCGATTCGCGGCCGCGATGGCGCTTCAGCTCGGTGAGGCGGCCGTCCTTGAGCGCGAAGATGGCGGAGGCGCCGGTCTCGCCCATGCCGTCGACGACGAGGCAGGCGGCATCGCGGAAGGGCGACGACCAGGAAGCGTAGGCGGCATGGCTGAGATGGTGGCCGTAGCGCTTCATCCCGGTGATCTTGGCCTCGCCGAAGGCGCGGTCGAGGCCGAGCACGGTGCCGAGGCCGGCGCGCTGCTGCTGGTGGTGCAGGTTGGCGATCAAGGCGCGCTCGCTGCGCTCGGGCACGAGCGAACGATTGAAGGCGGGTGAGAGCTTGAGCAGGGCATCGAGGCTGAAGGAGCCGGCGCGGCTCATCTGGTCGAGGAAGCCGGTGAATTCCTCGCCCCAGCTGGTGGCGAGCCGGATTTCGGCGCCTTTCGGGATGTAGCGCTTGAGCAGGCTTTCCATCCGCGCAGCCGTGTCCGGCTCGCAGTTCGGTGCGCGCTTGTATTGCAGATAGCGCTCGGTCGCCTCGGCGAAGAGGACCTCTCCGGCGGGGTCGACGATGGCGATGGCCGGGTCGTGGAAGGTGGTGGCGAGGCCGATGGTGTAGCTCATGGCCGGCAGCGTATGGAGCAGCCGGCCGGCCATGGCAAATGTTGCAGATCGGTGACGCCGGGTCGTGGCGTCACGCGGTCATTGGGCGAAGGCGATGCTGTCGGCGATCGCCTTGATCGCTGGCTCAAGGTTCGGGAAGGTTGCTTCGTCGGCGCTGACGATCATGCGCACGAAGCGACCATCGGCGCCCACGCCCATATACTGGGCGAAGCGCTTGCGCCCGGAATCTCCGACCGTCGTGCCCGACAGTAGCGAACCGTCGCTGCTGCCGGCGAAGGCGATCTTATCGCGTTTGGTGATTTCGGCCTTCTCGAAGCCGCGCGTCGTCGACAGCAGCTTTTCACCGACAGCAGCCAACTGGCCGGCGGCGACCTGACCGCCGGTCTGGTAGCTGACGATCAGCATGGGCTGGCTGCCTTTGGGGTCGACGTTGAGCGGGCCGGAGGTCATCAGCACGCCGAGGCCGCCGAAGGTGTCGACGACACGGAAGGGCTCGGTGGCGCGGACCCGGAAGGGCAGGGCGGCGAGCTTCTGGTCGAGCGTCGGTTCGGCGCCAAGCGAGACGCTCTTCAGCATGGCGACAATATCGTCGCCATCGAGATCGGAATCCTCCGGCGCCTGCACCGTGATCATCACGGTCTTGGCGCCCTTGAGCAGCACGATCCATTTGTCGAAGGTCGCGGCGCCGAGCGCCTGCTGGCCGGTCAGGATGCGGCCCTTGCCGGCGGCGGTCTCGATGTCCTCTGCGTCGTCGATGGTGATGTTCTGCTTGGCGAAGTTGGTCTTCGCCGTCTCGAGATTGGCGAACAGAGCCGATAATTGCGGATGCGCCTCGGCCGGTAGCTCGACGACGAGCACGGAGGCCTTGGCTTCGGCATGCTCGAGGCCGGCGAACTTGCTCGACGGCACGAAGCCCTTCAGCGGCGCCAGCGAGACCGTGGTGCCGGAAATCGCGGTGCGTTCCTGCGCAGAGACGGAGGTCGCCAGCCCGGCAACGAGCACGCAGCCCATCAAGAAATGAAGGGCGGTTCGGCCGGCGTTCTGCGCCGTTCGTTTGATGACATTGATCATAAGCTCGCTCCGCTCGCAAAATTGGTCGCCATCGCTGCACAGCGCTAAGGGCTGCCGCAACGACCGGCTATCCACTTTGTGCGTGTCAGCACTGTGATCGACGAGGTACGGCTCAGCGCCGGCCGATCGCGGCCGCGATCAGCGCCTTGGCGTCGGCACCGGCCCATTCGGCCGGACCTTGCAGCAGGGCCAGCTCACAGCCGGCGGGATCGACCAGCAGGCTGATCGGCATGCCTTCGACCTTCTTCACGGAGCGGATGTCCTGGAAGACCTTGGCCTGCGGGTCGGCATAGTAGGCGAGGCGCCCGATATTCTTGTCGGCCAGCCACTTCTTCGGCTTGTCGGGGTGGCGCGTGTCGATGTTGATCGCCACCACCTCGAAATCGGGGCCGCCGAGCGCGCCCTGGAGCGCATCGAGCGCCGGCATCTCGGTGAGGCAGGGCAGGCACCAAGTCGCCCAGAGATTGACCAGCACGGTCTTGCCGCGCATGGCGGACAGCGTCGTCGGCTTGCCGTCCGGGCCGTTGAAGGCGAGATCGGGCAGGAGCGCCGGCTGCTTGGCGACCTCGACGGCCGCGACTTCGCCTTTCGCCAGGGGGCGCAGTGTCTCGACCTTCGTCGCGGCGGCGCTGCAGACGGAATTGCCGGCTCCACCCCGGACGGAGTAGAAGGCGCCAGCGCCGCCGAACACCAGCAGCGCCAGAGCCCCGCAGGCCACCACTATTTTCGACCGAGACGTCATCGCGCGTCCTTGAAGAGCAGGAAAGACCGCCGTGAGCAACCGCATGTGGGGTGGGCGTTTCGCCACAGGTCCCGACGCCATCATGGAGGAGATCAACGCCTCCATCGATTTCGACCAGCGCCTGTGGCGCCAGGATATCCGCGGCTCGCTGGCACACGCCGCCATGCTGGCTGAGACCGGCATCCTGACGAAGGACGACGTGGACGTCATCTCTGCCGGACTCAAGGGCATCGAGGCCGAGATCGAGGCCGGGCGCTTCACGTTCTCGCGCGCTCTCGAAGACATCCACATGAACATCGAGAGCAATCTCAAGGACCGGATCGGCCTCGCCGCCGGGCGCCTGCACACTGCGCGCTCGCGCAACGACCAGGTGGCGACCGACATGCGCCTGTGGGTGCGCGATGCGCTCGACCAGCTCGACGAGCAGGTCGCCGATCTCCAGCTCGCGCTCGCCGAAAAGGCGGATACCTATGCCGGGGCGGTGATGCCGGGCTTCACCCATCTGCAATCGGCCCAGCCGGTCACCTTCGGCCATCACCTGCTCGCCTATGTCGAGATGCTGGCGCGCGATCGCGGCCGGCTGCGCGATGCGCGCGAGCGCATGAATGAATGCCCGCTCGGCGCCGCCGCGCTCGCCGGCACCTCCTTCCCGATCGACCGGCACATGACCGCCAAGGCGCTCGGCTTCGCCCGGCCGACGGCGAACTCGCTCGATTCGGTCTCGGATCGCGATTTCGTGCTGGAGACGCTGTCGGCCGCCTCGATCTGCGCCATGCACCTGTCGCGCCTGGCCGAGGAGATCGTGCTGTGGGCGACGCCGCAATTCGGCTTCGTCAAGCTCTCCGACAAGTTCTCGACCGGCTCCTCGATCATGCCGCAGAAGCGCAATCCCGACGCGGCCGAATTGGTTCGCGGCAAGGCGGGCCGCGTCTTCGGCGCGCTGCAGGGCCTGCTGACGATGATGAAGGGCCTGCCGCTGACCTATTCGAAGGACATGCAGGAGGACAAGGAAGGCACGTTCGATGCGGTGCAGACCCTGTCGCTCTGCCTTGCCGCCTCCGCCGGCATGGTCCGCGACATGCAGCCGGACCTGAAGACGATGAAGAAGGCGGCCGGGCTCGGCTACGCCACCGCGACCGACCTCGCCGACTGGCTGGTGCGGGTGCTGAAGATGCCGTTCCGCGACGCCCACCACGTCACCGGCCGCCTCGTCGGCATCGCCTCGGCCAAGGGCGTCGGGCTGGAGAAGCTCTCGCTGGCCGAGATGCAGGAGGTCGAGCCGAAGATTTCCGACGAGATCTTCGCCGTTCTCGGCGTCGAGCGCTCGGTGAAGAGCCGGACCAGCTATGGCGGCACCGCTCCCGCCAATGTGAAGCGGCAGGCCAGGCGCTGGCTTAAGCAGCTCGCCAAGAGCTGAGACTCGTCATGCTCGGGCTTGACCCGAGCATCTCCTGCAGGGGATTCTCGGGTCTGCGCTTCGCTCCGCCCGAGAATGACGCCCGTGAGGCTCGCAAGCTTGCGCGCCATTCGCTACACTCGTCCCGAAGCTTCGCCTAAGGATCACCGTTCGTGCTGCAATCCCGCCTGAAACTCGGCCGCACCGTTCTGGTGGTCGGCCTGCTCGGCTTCGCCCTGGCGGCTTGCGGCCGCCGTGGACCGCTGGAGCCGCCGCCGAACGCCAAGAACGCGATCGACCTGCCGGATCAGCAGACCGGCGCGGTCGAGGACAGCTTCAACGCCTCGGAGGCCTCGCCTCTGGGCAAGCCGGCGAAGCGCAACAAGGCGATCGAGATTCCCGAGAAGCCCTTCATCCTCGACCCGCTGCTCTGACAGTCTTCCGGACCTTCGATGCATCACTTCGCCTATCGCGACGGCGCGCTCTTCGCCGAGGATGTCGACCTGCGCGAGATCGCGGCAGAGGTCGGAACGCCGGTCTATGTCTATTCCTCCGCGACGATCGAGCGGCATTACCGCCTTTATGAAGCGGCGATGGCCTCGATCGCTCCGGGCAAGCCGGCGCATGTCTTCTATGCCATGAAGGCGAACAGCAATCTCGGCGTGCTGAAGACGCTGGCGGCGCTCGGCGCCGGCGCCGATACCGTCTCGGAAGGCGAGATCCGCAAGGCGCTCGCCGCCGGCTTCCCGGCCAGCAAGATCGTCTTTTCCGGCGTCGGCAAGGCTGAGAGCGAGCTTGCCTTTGCGGTCGAGGCCGGCATCTACCAGGTCAATATCGAGACCGAAGGCGAGCTCGACCTCCTGTCAAAAGTGGCGCAGCGGCTCGGCAAGCGCCAGGAGGCCGTGTTCCGGGTCAATCCCGACATCGGCGCCGGCGGCCATGCCAAGATCACCACGGGCTCCTCGGCCAACAAGTTCGGCGTCTCCTTCGAAGAGGTGCACCGACTCTATGCCCGCGCCGCCAATATGGCGGGCGTCAGGATCATGGGGCTCGCCGTGCATATCGGCAGCCAGATCCGTGAGGTCGACGCTTTCGAAGCGGCCTATGTGAAGATGCGCGACCTCGTGCTGGCGCTGCGGGCCGAAGGGCACCGCGTCGACCGGCTCGACCTCGGCGGCGGGCTCGGCATTCCCTATGAGATCCCCAGGGAGTTCGATCACGGCCCCGGCCTGATCGAGGCCTATGCCGCGATGGTCGCCAGGGTGACGAAAGGGCTCGACGCCGAGCTCGGCTTCGAGCCGGGCCGCCTGATCGTCGGCAATGCCGGCATCCTGCTGACCAAGGTGCTGCATCTCAATCCGCGCCCGACCAAGGAGTTCCTTGTCGTCGACGCAGCGATGAACGACCTGATGCGGCCGGCCATGTACGAGGCCTATCACGAGATCTGGCCGGTGGCGGAGCCGGCGGAAGGCGCCAAGACGATCGCCTATGACGTGGTCGGGCCGATCTGCGAATCAGGCGACACCTTCACCACCGGGCGCGAACTGTCCGCGCTGAAGCCGGGCGACCTCATCGCCTTCATGACCGCCGGCGCCTATGGCGCCAGCATGTCCTCGACCTACAACCAGCGTCCGCTCGTCGCCGAAGTGCTGGTGAAGGGCGACAAATTCGCGGTGACACGGCCGCGCCAGAGCTATGAAGAGCTGATCGGCACGGATCGCGCGCCGCCCTGGCTGGCCTGAGCCTGCTTCACATTTCCCGGAGCACCTGTGGGGCGTGACGCTTCGACGCTGGTCACGCCACATTCCCGTGTTAGCCTCTCCCTTCGATCGATGAAGCCAGGAGAGGCGCCGCGGGGGCGGCCCGGAGCAGCGGATGAGCGAAGCACCGCGCCGCACGGCGCTTGATCCGGTCGGTATGATCCGCAAGAGGCTGGACCGCCTCACTGCGGAGTCGCGGCTGTCTCTTGCCTGGGAGCGCCTCTGGCCAAAGCTGTGGGCGCCGCTCTGCGTCGTCCTTGCCTTCCTCGCCGTCTCCTGGTTCGGGCTCTGGCTGCACCTGCCCTGGTGGGGGCGGGCTGCCGGTTCCGCCATCTTCGCTCTCCTCCTGCTCGGAAGTTTCTGGCCGGCCGTCACTGGCCGCTGGCCCAGCCGCCGCGAGGCGCTGGCCCGGCTCGACCAGTCCATGGAGGGGGCGCATCGTCCGGCGACCGCGCTGGAGGATACGCTCGCGGTCGGCGGCAAGGATCCGGTCTCGCAGGCTTTGTGGACGCTGCACCTGCAGCGCCAGAGCGCCCATGTCGCGGCGCTGCAGGTCGCGCCGCCGCAGCCGCGCATGGCCGGGCGCGACAAGCGCGCCTTGCGCGCGGCGCCGCTGGTCGCGGCCGTTGCCGGCTTCTTCGTCGCCGGGCATGAGGCCCTGCCGCGGCTGGCCGCGGCCTTCGACTGGCGCGGACCTGCGCTTGCCGCCGCCGCGGTCCGGATCGATGCTTGGATCGACCCGCCGTCCTATACGCGCATGCCGCCGATCCTGATCGATTTCGGCAAGCTCGCCAGCTCGACCTTCAACGTGCCCGAGAAGTCGACGGTGGTCGTGCGCATCGCCGGCAAGAGCGGCATGGATGTCGCGACTACCGGCCGGCTCGATGCCGCCCCGGTCGAGGGCAAGCCCGGCGAGGCCAAATCCGGAGACACCAAGCCGGTCGCGGCCAAGGCCGTGCCGACGAACACGGTCGCGGTGACGGAGAAGCGCTACCTCGTCGCTGGCGATGGCACCTTGCGCATCACCGGCTCGGGCGCGCCGGCCCAGACGCTCAGCCTGCACGCGATCATCGACCAGAAGCCGGAGATCGCCTTCACCCAGCCGCCGAAGGCCGTCAGCGGCGTCCAAGGCGGGCTCGGCCTCAGCTATCGCGCCAAGGACGATTACGGCATCGCCTCGGCCGAGGTGCTGGTCTCGCGCGTCGGCCCGATCACGGGCGGCCGCTCGCTGGTCGAGGCGCCCAAGCAGGTGCTGCCGGTGCCGCCTTCCGGTTCCGGCGAAGACGAGATGAAGAGCACGGTCGATTTCTCGGCCCATCCCTGGGCCGGCGCCAAGGTCAATATGAGCCTGCTGGCGCGCGACGAGACCGGGCAGGAGGGGCGCAGCGAGACCGTCGAGGTCGTGCTGCCGCAACGGACCTTCACCAAGCCGCTGGCCAAGGCGCTGGTCGAGCAGCGGCGCAAGCTCGTCATGGACGTCGACAACCGCAGGAAGGTCCAGCTCGCGCTCGACGCGCTGATGATCGAGCCCGACCGCTTCATGAAGGAAACCGGTGTCTATCTCGGCATGCGCATGATCGGCGAACGGCTGCGGCGTGCCGCCAGCGACGACCAGCTGCGTGATACCGCCGAGATGATGTGGGCCTTCGCGCTGCAGCTCGAGGATGGCGACCTCTCCGATGCCGAAAAGGCGCTGCGCGCGGCGCAGGAGAACCTGGCGCAGGCGCTGGAGCGCGGCGCCTCCGAAGAGGAGATGAAGAAGCTCACCGAGGATCTGCGTCGCGCCATGGACCAGTACATGCGCGAGCTCGCCCAGCAATGGCAGCGCCAGCAGCAGAACGGCGAGCAGAACCAGGCGCAATTGCCTGAAAACTTCCGCACGGTGACCCCGCGTGACCTGCAGAACATGCTCAACCGCATCGAGGAACTGACCAAGCGCGGCGACATGGCCGAGGCGCAGCGCCTGATGGAGGAGCTCAACAACCTCCTGAACAACCTCAAGACGGCGCGGCCCGGCCAGCAGGACCCGCGCCAGCGCGAGATGAACCAGGCGCTTGGCGATCTCGACAAGATGACGCGCGAGCAGCAGCAGTTGCGTGACGAGACCTATCAGCAGGATCAGCAGAACCAGAACCGCACCCAGCAGGGCCGCCGCCCCGGCCAGCAGCAGGCGCGCCCCGGTCAGCAGGGCCAGCGCCAGCAAGGTCAGCAGGGCCAACGCGGGCAGCGCGGCCAGCAACCCGGACAGCAGCCCGGCGAGGACGGCGAGGGCGAGGACGGCCAGAACGCCGAAGGCGGGCAGGGCCAGGGGCAACAGGGCTTGTCGCAGCGCCAGCAGGCCTTGCGCGAACGGCTGCAGGACCTGCAGCGGCGCATGCGCGGCATGGGCGCCGATCCCGGGGAGCTCGGCGAGGCCGAGGATGCGATGCGCGAGGCGGAAGGCCAGCTCGGCCAGGGGCAGGAGGGGCAGGCCGTCGATTCGCAAGGGCGGGCGCTGGAGGCGCTGCGCAAGGGCGGCCAGAATCTCGCCCAACAGATGCAGGGCGAGCCGGGCGAAGGCGAGGGCAACGAGAACGCCTATGGCGATCCGGACGGACGCCCGGCCGGCAGGCCCTCGGCGCAGCAGCGCGACAACAACGATCCGCTCGGCCGGCCGCAGCGCCAGCGCGACTGGGCCGATGGTCGCGTTCGGGTGCCGGGCGCCGACGAGAGCGCGACGCAGCGGGCGCGGCGCATCCTCGAGGAGCTGCGCCGGCGCCTCGGCGATCCGCTGCGGCCGACCGAGGAGCTCGACTATCTCGAGCGCCTGCTAAGGCGGAATTGAACGCGTTGGTTTCGCGTCATGCTCGGGCTTGACCCGAGCATCTCGGAAACCAGCATTCTCCGTCACGAGATTCTCGGGTCTGCGCTTCGCTCCGCCCGAGAATGACGCTCGGATTGCTCAACCCGCCCGATTGCCCGAGACCACCGCGAGCGCCGCGATGAAGCGGTCGAGATCGGCTTCCGTCAGATAGGGCGCAGGCGAGATGCGGATGGTGTTGCCCTTGGCGACGCCGCCACGGCGTACCGTCATCACCTTGTGCTGGTCACGCAGCGCCGCGACGACGGCGTTGCAGTCGGCAGCCGAGCGCTTGCCGACGAGCGCGAAGGAGGTGATGCCGGCGACCATCTCGGGATCGTCCGGCGTCTGGATCTCGACGCCCTTGAGTTCGCGCGCCCTGGCGACCCAGTAATTGCGCAGATGGCGATAGCGCGCCTCCTTGGCCTGCGGGCCGACCTCCCGATGCAAAGCGAGCGCTGCGGGGATGGTGAGCTGGGCAGCGAAGTTCGGCGTGCCGGTGTGGATGCGTGAGCGGATATCGTCCGGCTTGAAGTCCTCGTCGCCATAATGGGTGTCGATATCGGCGAGGCGCTCACGGGCGATGTAGATCAGGCCGACGCCGAGCGGCGCACCGATCCATTTGTGCAGGTTGAAGCCGATGAAGTCGACGCCGAGATCCTTCGCCTTGAAGTCGACCTGGCCCCAGCTGTGGGCGGCGTCGAGGATGACGTCGATGCCGCGCGCCTTGGCCATGGCGGCGAGTTCCCTGACCGGCATCATCAGCCCCGTGCGGTGGCTGATATGGGTAAGCAGCAGCAGCTTGGTCGTCGGGTTGGCCTTGAGCGCAGCTTCATAGGCTCCGAGGACATTGGCCTTGGTCGCCGGCTCGGGAATGTCGAATTTGGCGACCTCGACGCCGCGCCGGTTCTTCAGCCAGTTCATGGCGTACTGCATCGAGTCATAGTCGAGATCGGCATAGAGCACGCCGTCTCCGGGCTTCAGCTTGTTGTAGCCGGCGATCAGGGTCTGCAGCGCCTCGGTGGCGCCACGGGTCAGCGCGATCTCCTCGCGCGCGACGCCGAGGAAATCGGCGATCGGCGTGCGGACATTGTCGAGGTCCTGGCCGATCTTCGTGCGGGCGTAGGCGGTGTTCTCGAAATTCACGAAGTCGGTCAGGCGCTTGTATTCGGCTTTCACCGGCTCGGCCATGATGCCCCAGTAACCGTTTTCCAGGTTCACCATCTCGGGCGTGACACTGTAGAGGCGGCGGACCGCGTCCCAATAGCCGGTGTCGATCCCGAGATTGCTGGTCGGCAGCGCGGGCAGCGAGCGCGCAAGAGCAGGGGTGGCGAGGGCGGCAGTGCCGAGCGCGGCGAGCAGCGTGCGGCGGCTGAGAGCAGTGTGGTCGGTCATGGCGGATGTCCCCGAGGCGGTGGCTCTCGCTAGAGCCCGGCTGTTTCAGGCCCATGACGGTCCTATCGGCGAACTTATCCCCGCGCCGCGAAACCGGTGCATACTCGCGCAAACGCGCAACAGGAGTACCGCCATGTCGATGCAGGGATCGCCAGCCGAAGACGTACCGGTCGAGGAGCCGCAGGCTCCGCGACAGCCGGATCTTGCCGTCAGCTTCGAGCGGCTCTCGCGCCTTGCGCCGATCGGCAAGGCCGAGATCATGGGCAACATCGCCCTCCATTTCAGCCGTCTGGCCGCCGAAGCCGATCTGACGACGCCGCTGCGCGTCTGCCATTTCCTGGCGCAGGCCGCCCATGAGACCGACCGTTTCCGCACGCTCGAGGAAAAGGGCGGGAAGAAGCAGTTCGCCAAGTACGAAGGCCGCGAGGATCTCGGCAACACCGAGCCGGGCGACGGCGCGCGCTATCACGGCCGCGGCATCTTCCAGCTCACCGGGCGCGCCAACTACAAGCGCATCGGCCGGATGCTGAACATCGACCTGGAGGGGCGGCCGGAGCTGGCGCTCGATCCGCGCATCTCGGTGCAGATCGCCTTCGCCTATTGGCGCGACCGCAAGATCAACGCCGCCGCCGACCGCGACGATGCGGCCCGGGTCACCCAGCTGATCAATGGCGGCCTGAACGGCCTCGCCGAGCGCCGGCAATTGCTGACGACGGCGAAGGGGATCTGGTTTTAGTCAAGGCCAGGAAAGCTCATCGCCGAAGCCGATGCGGATCGCTCCCACCGCGATAGTTCGGAATCCCGGCGATCGGTTTAAATTTTCTGCAACCGCCGCCGGTCCATAACCTGCGCGCCCGCCGTCAACTGCCGCAGAGTATGCCTTGCTGCTGGACTACCATTCGCTGTTGACGGCCTTTGCTCTTTCCGGCTGCGGATTGGCGATCACCTTTTCCGTCAGCTGGCTTGCCTCCAGGACGGAACGTTTCCTGATCGCCTGGACTTTCGGCGTGGCGTTCATGGCGCTCGGCGTGCTTGTCTACAGCTGGTACGCCCGGACCATGTCGCCGGCCGTCGGCGCCGCCGGATACACGATCCTGCTGGCCGGCCTCGCCTTCGTGTTCGGCGCCGGCCGGGAGTTCCGCACCGGTATTCTGCCCTGGCGCAGCATGGCCATCATGGCGACCGCATCGTCGCTCGTCATGGCCGTGCCGATGCTGGCCGGCTACAATGGCGCCGCCATCGTCATGCTCAATGCGGCAGCGACGATCATCCTTCTCATCACAGCCTGGGACTACTGGCTCGGGCGGGCCGAGGCCCGGTTGGCCATCCCGCTGCTGACGGCCCTCTATGTCCTGACGGGCCTGTCCTTCGTCCCCTGCGCCATCCTGCTGCTGCAGGACGGTGAATGGCGCCTGTCGCAGGCTCCGTCGAATTGGGCCGAAGACCTCAATATCGTGGTCTGCCTCATCACCCTGTCGGGTATCGGCGCTCTTTCCCTGGCGCTCAACCAGGCGCGGCTGGCACGCAGCCACAAGCGCGATGCCGAGACCGATCCGCTGACCGGGCTGCTCAACCGGCGGGCGCTGCTCAGTCGTATCGCGGCCGACATCAAGGGGCCCGCCGCCCTCGTCGTTTTCGACATGGACCACTTCAAGACGACCAACGATGTCCATGGTCATCCGGCAGGCGACGACGTGCTGCGAAGCTTCGGCAAGATTCTGGCGCTGTCTTGCCGATCGCAGGGTCTCGCCGCGCGGCTTGGCGGCGAGGAGTTTGCATTGCTGTTGCCGGGAGCCTCGCTCGTCACGGCTGCGAAACTCGCCGATGGCGTGCGCAAGCGCTTGGCCAAGCGCCATTTCAGCGGGGATGGCGGCGCATTCACCAGCACGACCAGCGCCGGCGTCGCCTATTCCGCAGACGTCGTCATCGATTTCGACGCGCTCCTGCGCGACGCCGACAAAGCGCTGTATGCAGCCAAGCGCGCCGGCCGCGACCAGGTCGCGGTCAGCGCGGACGACACGGAATTTCTGGCCCATAGCTGGCCGTCGCAGGATGGGCGGCGCGATGCAGCCGACCTCGTCCGACTCAAGGCTGGTTAGAGCATTGGCCCGAGAGCCGAGCCGCTCAAGCGTGCCCGGCCTTCAGCGCCTGGTCGAGATCGGCGTAGAGGTCCTCGACATCCTCGATGCCGGTTGAGAGGCGCAGCAGATCGGGCGGGCAGGGCGAGCCGGCGCCCTCGATCGAGGCCCGGTGCTCGATCAGGCTCTCGACGCCGCCGAGCGAGGTGGCGCGCTTATAGAGCTCGACATGGGCAGCCGACCTGACCGCCGCCGTCTCGCCGCCGCTGACCTGGACCGAGAGCATGAAGCCGAAGCCGCCTTCCATCTGGCGGGCGGCGATGTCGTGGCCGGGATGCTGCGGCAGGCCGGGATAGAGCACGCGCGAGACCAGGGGATGAGCCGAGAGCTTCTGTGCCAGCGCCATGGCCGAGGCCGACTGGCGCTCCTGCCGGACATGGAGCGTGCGCATGCCGCGCATCAGCAGATAGGCCTCGAACGGGCCGAGGATGCCGCCCTGGCCCTTGCGGATGGTCTTGATCCGGGCCCAGAACTCGTCATCGGTATTGGCGCAGAGCGCGCCGGCGACGACGTCGGAATGGCCGTTCAGCACCTTGGTCGCGGCATGCATGACGATGTCGGCGCCGAGCGTCAGCGGCCGGGTGTGCACCGGCGAGGCGCAGGTCGAATCGACCGCGAGCCTGGCTCCGGCGGCATGGGCGATCTCAGCCACCGCGGCGATGTCGGTGATGGTCCAGAGCGGGTTGGACGGCGTCTCGGCCCAGATCAGCTTGGTGACGCCCGGCTTCACCGCCTCCTTGAGCTTGGCGAGGTCATCGGTCTCGACGAAGTCGATCTTGAGGCCCCAGCGGGTCGCTTCGGTCAGCAGCCAGGCGCGCAGCGCCCAGTACATCACCTTGGAGGCGACGACATGGTCGCCGGGCGAGAGCGCCTGGAACACGGCGGTTGCGGCGGCCATGCCGGAGCCGAACAGCAGGGCGCCGGCCTTGGCCTCCTCCAGCATGGCGAGCACGGCCTGTGCCTCATGCACCGTCTCATTGTCCGGGCGGCCATAGACGAAGCCCGAGGAATAGGCGTTGTCCTCATCTCGGATATAGGTCGTCGAGAGATGGATCGGCGGCACCACGGCCTTGGTCAGCGGGTCGATCTTGCCCATGGCCTGGGCGGCGAGCGAACGGGGGTGCAGCGGGCGCTTGGTCATGGCTGATCCGATTTCCACTATGTGAGACAATTCATCTCATCTGGATTGCTGCAGTGCAAGAGGCTCGTCTTGTGCGGCGCGCAGACACACCCCATTCTCGCCGCATGAGCATATCGCCAGGCAGAGCCGATCGTCAGCCGAATGTGTGGCTTGCCGCACTCCTCGCCATCCTGCCCGTCGTCGCGGCGTCGCTGATCGGCAGCGCCGTGACGGTGCCGCAGATTCCGGGCTGGTATGCGGGCCTCATCAAGCCGCCCTTCAATCCGCCCAACTGGCTGTTCGCCCCGGTCTGGACGACGCTGTTCGCGCTGATGGCTCTGGCCGCGTTCCGCGTCCTGCGCCGGCCGGCCGATATGCCGGGCAGGGCGCAGACGTTGGTCGCCTATCATGCCCAGCTCGGGCTCAACGTGCTCTGGTCCTGCGCCTTCTTCGGCCTCAACAGTCCGGCGACCGGGCTCGTCGTGATCGCGCTGCTGCTGGCGGCGATGATCTGGACGATGCGGCGCTTCGCAGCGCTGGGCGACAGGCTGTCCGTGGCGCTCTTCGTGCCCTATCTCGCCTGGGTCTCGTTCGCGAGCCTGCTCAACGCCTCGATCTGGTGGCTGAACCGCTAGCCTCGCGGTCGCTCACCCGATCGAGCGCTCGATCACGCGCAGCACCGTCTCGCGCAGCTCGGCGATGGTGAAGGGCTTGGTCATCACCTCCGAGACGATGGTCTCCAGGCTCTTGGCCCGCTCGCGCTGCTCGGCATAGCCGGTCATCAGCATGATGGTGAGGTCCGGGAAGTGCTGCTTGGCGGCGAGTGCCAGCGCGATACCGTCCATCAGCGGCATGCGGATATCGGTGAGCAGCAGATCGAAATGGCCCTGCTCGGCGATCAGGATGTCGAGCGCCTCGGCACCGTCGCCGGCAGTCAGGCAGTCGTGCCCGTCCATGGCGAGGCCGCGCGCCACCAGCGAGCGCAGGCTCTCCTCGTCATCGACCACGAGAATGCGCGACATCGCTTCAGATCCCTGGCAGGCCGGCCTGGTCGGCGGTCTCGATCACGCCAACATAGGGCAACTGGCGATAGGAATGGGCGACGTCCATGCCGTAGCCGACGACGAAGTAATCGGGACATTCGAAGCCGACATAGTCCGCTTCGATGTTGACGGCGCGCTTGGCCGGCTTCTCCAGCAGCACGGCGGTCGATACGCGCGCGGCGCCGCGCGCGGCGAGCAGGTCCTTGGCGAAGGCGAGCGTGCGGCCGGATTCAAGGATGTCGTCGACGAGCAGGACATGGCGGCCGCGGACGTCGCTCTGCACGTCCCTGAGTATCTCGACCTGGCCGGAGGAGACGGTGGCGGCGCGATAGCTGGAGAGATGGACGAACTCGACCTGCGGGCTCATGCCGGCGCGATGCATGGCGCGGATCAGGTCGGCGACGAACATGAAGCTGCCCTTCAGCACCGCGACGACGAGCAGGTCCTCGCCGGAACTGGCGGCAATCTCCGCGGCCATTTCGGCATTGCGCGCGGCGATCGCCGCCTCGTCGTAGAGAACGCGGATACGCTTGGGCTGGGACATCGACGACCGTTCCTTTCGGCGCGGGCCGGTGCCCGCGCAGCCCCGTGATCGCGGGCTAAACTCTTCAGGCTCCAGTCATAGCGTCCATGTGCGGACAATTGAAGCGGCCGGACCCCTGCGATGTGGAAACCGCCAAGGGATCAATGGAGGCTGGCGATGCCGTCCGGGCTGGCGTTGCCGAAGCGCAGCTGGACCGAGCGCCCGTCATTGGGCGGCGAGGCGAGACGGGCACGGAAATGCATCAATTCCGCCGGCTCCAGCGACGGGCGCGGCGGTTCCGTCGTCCAGGTGTAGAGCACCGTGCCGTCCTCGCTTTGCACCATCACCGTGATCGGCGGCACCTTGGTCGTGCCCTTGGCGATGTTGGTGACGTCGCCGGAGACGACGAGGAAGCGTCCCTGCTGATCCTGGACCAGTTCGCTCTCGACGGCGCTGAAGGCGAGGCCGCGCACGTTGACCGGCAAGCCGATGGTCGCATAGAGCCCGGCGAATTGCGGCACCACCCGGACGACGCGCTCGCGCTGCCAGAGGCCGAGACCGAGTGCGACGAGACCGACGGCGACGAAGATGCCGGTCGCGGCAGAGGACAGCCGCGCTGCCGGATTGCGGGGGGCAGCCCAGCTGCGCTTGCGCTTGGAGGGGCGTGATTGTGCAGCATCCGGCTGGGGGGGCTCGGCCCGCTCCGACGCGATCGCCGAGATGCCGGCGTCGATCTCGGCGGCACGGCGCAATTCCTCCTCCAGTTCGGCGGCGGTCTGCTCGGCACTGGGAGGGCTGGGAAGGTCCGGGATTGCCGCATCCAGGTCGGATTGCAGGACTTCCTCCGCCGGCCGCGCTTCGATCGCCTGCGGCGGCTCGATGAGCCAGGTCGTCTGGCAACTGGCGCAGCGCACCTTGCGCCCGCCGGTCCCGATCTTGGCCTCGGCGATCTCATACCGGCTGGCGCAGTTGGGGCAGACGATCTGCATGGCCTTAAAAATGCTCGCTCCGCGCTGCATCCCGGGGATGTCGGTCCGGAGCCTGGTCCTCCCGCCGCTGCGCGCAAGCGCAAGCGGGTGCGGCCAGCCACTCCGCCTCCCATAGGGTCGATTTATGGTTAACGTCGCGTAAACCCTGCGCCGTGCAGGGCTGAGGAAAACCTGCCGGCGCTTCCCGCCCGGGCGAGGTCTCGGTGTAAGGTCGTGTCGGCTCGGCGCCCGTCCGGCACGATTCGGAAAGATCAGCGAGAGGAAGTGCGTTGGTTCGGTTCGAAAATGTCGGCTTGCGGTACGGGATGGGCCCGGAGGTGCTGAAGGACATCAACTTCAGCATCGCGCCGCGCTCCTTCCAGTACCTGACCGGGCCGTCGGGCGCGGGCAAGACCACGCTGATCCGCCTGGTCCTGATGGCGCTCAAGCCGACGCGGGGCCTGGTCAACCTGTTCGGCCAGGACGTCTCGCGCCTCGAAGCCGCCACGCTCACCGATTTCCGCCGGCGCATGGGCGTCGTCTTCCAGGATTTCCGCCTACTCGACCATCTGACGGTCTACGAGAATGTCGCGCTGCCGCTGCGCGTCCTCGGCAAGGAGGAGGCGGGCTATCGCGCCGAGGTGGTCGAGCTGTTGCGCTGGGTCGGGCTCGGCGAGCGCATGCATGCGGTGCCGGCCGTGCTCTCCGGCGGCGAGAAGCAGCGCGCGGCGATCGCGCGCGCCTTGATCAGCCGGCCGCAATTGCTGCTCGCCGACGAGCCGACCGGCAATGTCGATCCCGGCCTCGGACGGCGCTTGCTGCGCTTGTTCATGGAATTGCAGTCGCTGGGAACGGCGGTGGTGATCGCGACGCACGACATCGCGTTGATGGAACTCTACGACGCGCCGCGCCTCGTGCTGGCGGATGGGCATCTGCATGTCGATGCCTGACCATCTCGACATCGACGAGGCCGAGGAGGAGCGGCCGCGCAGCGGCTCGCGCCTGCCGGCGAGCCTGCGCCGCGACCAGCCGCTAGTGCCGGTCGATTCCGTCGCGGGCCGAGCGCTCGTCGTCGTCATCGCCATCCTGACCTTTCTGGCGGCGCTGAGTGCCGGCGCGGCGCTGCTTGCAGCCCGTGCTTCGGAACAATGGCGCGGCGCGGTGGCCAACGAAATGACGATCCAGGTCAGACCCGATCCGCGCCGCAATATCGAACAGGACATCGCCCGCGCCGTTGAACTCGCCCGGGCCGTGCCCAGCGTCGCCGAGGCACGGCCGATGCCGCGGGCCGAGTCGGACAAGCTGCTCGAGCCCTGGCTCGGCGCCGGGCTCGACCTCGTCGAATTGCCGATTCCGCGCTTGATCGTGCTGCGGCTGTCCTCGAGCTCCGCCAATGATCTCGTAGCGTTCAGCCAGACATTGCGGCGTGAGGTGCCGAGCGCGACGCTCGACGACCACAGGCTCTGGGTGCGCCGGCTCTCGACCATGGCGAGCACGATCATCCTCGCCGGCGTCGCCGTGGTGCTGCTCGTGCTGGTCGCAGCGGGACTCGCCGTCGCGTTCGCGACGCGCGGCGCCATGGCCGGCAGCCGCGACTCGGTCGAGGTGCTGCATTTCGTCGGAGCGACCGACGAGTTCATCGCGCGCGAATTCCAGACGCGCTTCGTCGCGCTCGGTTTGCGTGGCGGTGCGGTGGGGGGGCTCGCGGCGATCATCGCGATCGCGCTGCTCGGCTTCCTGTCCTCGGCCTGGAGCGCGACGCCGGAGGCCGACCAGCTGCAGGCGCTGTTCGGGGCGTTCGAGATCGGCTGGTCCGGCTATGCCGTCGTCATCCTGGTCGCGGCTGTGGTCGCGGCGATCGCGGGACTCGTCTCGCGGCTGACGGTGCGCCATTATCTCAGGGCAATGGGCTGACTCGCTGCGCGGCGGGGTTGTGGGAATGCCGTCATTGTGCCCGATTGGGCGGTTAGTTTCCCGACCTCATGGTGCTGCTTGAAACCCGGCAAGGCCATCTTCCCTGTGTTGAGGACAGCGCGGCTGCCCTGCGACCGATGACGACGCCTGCCTCCCCGCGGCGCCGCTGGCTCCGCACGATCCTGCTCTGGAGCGTTCTTCTCGGCTGTTTCGTCGTAGCCGCCGGTTATGTCCGCTTCGCCACCGGCCTGTCGGTGACGGAGGCGAACTCGCCGCCGCGCACCGATGCGATCGTCGTCGTCACTGGCGGAGCCCAGCGCATTGGCGACGCCGTCAGCCTGCTCAATGCCGATCGCGGGCGGCGCCTGCTGATCAGCGGGGTCAATGAAAAGACCGGTCGCGAGGAACTGGCCAAGCTCAATCCGAGCGCGCGCGAGGCACTCGCCTGCTGCGTCGATCTCGACTACCGCGCCCGCAACACCATCGGCAACGCCATCGAGACGCGGCGCTGGGTGCGCCGCCATGATTTCCGCTCGCTGCTGGTGGTGACGTCGAACTACCACATGCCGCGCACGCTGCTCGAACTGCGCCATGCCATGCCGGGCGTGCGTTTCGTGCCGCATCCGGTGGTGACCGATCAGGTCGATGTCGCCGGCTGGTGGCGCGACGGGCACGCGATCCGCCTGCTGGTGCCGGAATACCTCAAATACCTGGTCGCCGCCCTGCGCAGCAGGCTCGAAACCGACCCCGAGACGTCCCGGCTCTCGGTGATCATCGGCGGGCGCAAGCCGATCTCGCCCAAGCCGGGCGACCTGATCGGCCCCGAGCACGACAAGCGCTCGCGCGCGCCGGCACCGGCGCGCGGCGCCTGATCTCTTCCGTTCTCCCGGACAGGCTCTTGACGCGCCACGGCCGCCGGGGTTCTTGCGGACCATGCTGCTGATCCGCTCGATCCTGTTCAACATCGCCTTCTACCTGAACCTCGCATTCTGGCTGCTCGCGGCCATGGTGACGATGGTGCTTCCGCCGCGCTTCCTGCTGAAGATCGCGCTGTGCTGGGCGCAGACGTCGCTCTGGTGGATGCGGGTGATCGTCGGGACGCGCTACGAGATCACCGGTGTCGAGAACATTCCGCCCGGCGGCATCATCATGGCGGCCAAGCACCAGTCGACCTGGGAGACCTTCGCGCTGGTGACGGTGTTCCGCAATCCCGTGTACATCCTCAAGCGCGAATTGACCTGGCTGCCCTTCTTCGGCTGGTGCCTGCTCAAGCTCAGGATGATCCCGGTTGATCGCGGCGCCCGCAGCCGGGCGCTGCAGGCGGTGACAAGGCGCGCCAAGATCGAGCTCGGCCAGAACGGCCGCCAGCTGATGATCTTCCCGGAGGGCACGCGCCGGCCGGCCGGCGCCGAGCCGGCCTACAAATACGGCGTCACCCATCTCTATGCCGAGCTCGGCGTTCCCTGCGTGCCCGTCGCGCTCAATGCCGGCCTCTACTGGCCGCGCCGCAGCCTGATCAAGCGGCCGGGCACGATCAAGGTCGAGATCATGCCGGCGATCCAGCCAGGCCTGGACAAGGCGGTTTTTCACGCCCTGCTCCAGGAGCAGATCGAGACCGCGAGCAACCGGCTTTTGGCCGATGGTCTCGCCGAGCTCGACCGGCTCGGCGTGCCTCCTCCTGTCAGTATACGTCAGGAGGCGCAGCCCAGCGCCTGATCGGCCTTGACAAGAGGGCTGAGTGTTCCGATTTTGTTCTAGAACAAAGGAGGAACGACATGGCTGCTTTGGCCCGAGCCCGTTTCCCATTCGACCGTAACCGGTCGCACGACGCCATGCCGCGCCAGCTCAACTTGCTGGAGGCGCTCCAACCCGCCAAGGCGGAGCGCGCAGCGCCGCTTTTCGATGACGCCGCCGGTTTGCCGGGGCAGGTGCGCGAGATGCCGCTGCGGGCGACCGCCCAGCTTGCCGAGCGGCGCTTCACCGCCTGGCGCGGTCGCTCGGGCCGGCGCTATGTCGCCTCGGTCTTCGCCATCCAGGACGGGCACGCGCTCGGCTTCAGCGATGCGGTGCTGCTGGCGGTGTCGCCGGATCGCAAGATCGTCGCCGCGCGCGACAGCGGTCTGTTCGGCATCGATGCGGCGCTCACGCGCTGGCGCGACGCGGTCGCCATGGCCGGCGCCAGCGAGATCCATGTCCATCTTCTCGCCGAGGACAGCGCCGGCCGCCGCGCCGCGCTCTGCGACCTGATGCCGGAAGCGTGAGCGCTCAGAGCGACGTCGACGGGTTCGTCTTGTCGAGCTCTGCGACGAGATGCGCCAGCAGCGGATCGTGGATGCCCATCTCGTGCAGATGCTCATGGGTGCGCCGGACATAGTCCGGATTCTCGCCCGAGACGCCCTTGCCCTGGCGCACGAGGGCGAGCACCGCCTCTTCCGGCAGGCGGCCGGCATATTGCTCATGATTGCGGTCGGCGATGTAGGTGAGCGCAGTGAGGCGCCTGCCGTCATCGAGCCGCAGCGCCAGCCGCCGTTCGAGATAGACCGAGGTCGCCTGCTCGCGGGCGCGCAGGTAGTCGATCGTCTCTTCGGCCTGCTCGGCGGGAACGCGGAAGGCGACGCCGCGGCAGATGCCGCCGCGATCGAGGCCCAGCACCAGTCCCGGGACCTCGGGCGTGCCGCGATGGACATGCGAATAGATGCAGAGCGCGCGGTGATAGCCGTGCAGGCGGGCGCCGGAGCGCTCGATGAAGGCGAAGCCGGGGCGCCAGATCAGCGAACCGTAGCCGAACACCCAGAGATCTTCCGGCGGGAGCGTCGCCGTCATCGGCTTCCTCACAATTTAGCCTGCTTGCCTCGCCAGAGAGGCTTTGCGACCGGTCGGCGGATAGTCTTCGCCAGCGCTGGCGCACTGCGGCCCCGGTCGCTATCAACCTGCCGAGGTTTTCGCAATGGAGCGCCTGCGCATGTCCGATCCCACGCCCGTGCGCCGGCATGGCCGCTTCTGGCTCTACGCGCCCTTCGTGCTGCTGGCGCTGCTCGCAGCCGGCTGGTCCGGCATCTGGGGCTTCGCGCGCAGCAAGGTCGACCAGGAGCTCGATGCCGGCATCGCCCGAGAGGCGAACGCCGGCCGCAACTGGACCTGCCGCGAGCGCAGCGTTGGTGGCTACCCTTTCCGCATCGAGGTGCGCTGCGCCAGCCTGACGCTGACCTCCTCGCGCTGGGGCGACGAGGTCAAGGTCGATGCCGGGCCGGCGGTCGCGGTCGCTCAGATCTGGACGCCCGGTCACATCATCCTGCAGATGACCGGGCCGATGCTGGCCAACCTGCCGCAAGGCCGCAAGGCCGCGCTCGACTGGAAGGAGCTCGGTGCGAGCCTGCATCTCAGCGGGCTCGCCTTCGAGCGCTTCTCGCTGGTGCTGGGCGAGCCGGTGCTGACCGTGACCGAGCCGGGGCAGGGCGCTGCGGAGACCTGGCGCGCGAGCGCGACCGAAGTGCATCTGCGGCCTAATCCGCAACGCTTTGCCAGCGAGGGCACGGTCGATCTCGCGGTCAACGCCAAGGGCGGCGTGCTGCCGGCGCTGGAGGTGCTGATCGGCAACGGCCAGCTCGCCGATCTCGATCTGCAGGCCAGCCTGTCGCGTGCGCTGTCCTTCCGGCGCGGTTTCAACCCCGATGCGCTCGAAGCCTGGCGCACGGCCGGCGGCATCCTGGATGTCACGAAGCTCGTCCTGGTCAAGGGGCCGACGCGGCTGGAGGCGAGCGGCCAGCTGGCGCTCGACGAGGCGCACCGGCCGGCCGGCAAGGTCGCGGCGGCGGTCGCCGGCGTCGATCGCATCGCCGGCATCAAGGTCGGCGGACTGACGGCTGGGCTCGGCGCTCTGCTCGGCGGGCGCACAGGCGAAGGCGGCCAAAGCAATACGGCGGCAGGGCTTTCGCCGCTGCCGCCGCTGGTCCTGCGCGAAGGCAGGGTCTTCCTCGGGCCGCTCAGGCTGCCTTTGCAGCCCTTGCAACCGCTCTATTGAGTCAGGCTGCGGGCAGGGCCGCCCGCGGCGCCTCGATCTTCACCAGCGCCTTCTTGACGGCGTCCTGCACCTTCTCGAAGGCGCGGACCTCGATCTGGCGGACGCGCTCGCGCGAGACGCCGAACTCCTCGGAGAGCTCCTCCAGGGTGATCGGGTCCTCGGCCAGGCGGCGCGCCTCGAAGATGCGGCGCTCGCGATCGTTGAGCACGCCGAGCGCCTCGCGCAGCGCCAGATGGCGGTTGTCGCTCTCCTCAGAGGCGGCGAGACGGTTCTCCTGGCTGTCGCTGTCGTCGACGAGCCAGTCCTGCCATTCGCCCTCGCCATCCTCGCGCAGCGGCGTGTTGAGCGACGCGTCGCCGCCGAGGCGGCGGTTCATGTCGATCACGTCCTGCTCGTTGACGCCGAGCTTGGTCGCGATGCTCTTGACCTGGTCGGGCTTGAGATCGCCGTCGCCGAGCGCCGAGATCTTGCTCTTCGCCTTGCGCAGGTTGAAGAACAGCTTCTTCTGGTTGGCGGTGGTGCCCATCTTCACCAGCGACCAGGAGCGCAGGATGTATTCCTGGATCGAGGCCTTGATCCACCACATCGCATAGGTCGCGAGCCGGAAGCCCTTGTCGGGCTCGAAGCGCTTGACGGCCTGCATCAGGCCGACATTGCCCTCCGACACGACCTCGCCCATCGGCAGGCCGTAGCCGCGATAGCCCATCGCGATCTTGGCGACGAGGCGCAAATGCGACGTCACGAGCTTATGGGCCGCGTCGCGGTCGCCATGCTCGCGCCAGCTCTTGGCCAGCATGAATTCCTCGTTCGGTTCCAGCATCGGGAACCGACGGATCTCATCCAGATAACGTGAAAGTCCGCCCTCCGCGGACATGACGGGCAACGACGCAGTCGCCATGCTCGTACTCCTTTCCGGCTCCCGCTGAGCGGCGAGCCAACCACCCGATGTTCCATCGGGCAGGATCATCCGGCGCACTGCCTCGGTGACGACCTCCGTCCAGTCACCTGCCGTGCACCCAGCGGCGCCCCTTTAGCCATCCGCTTTCGCATCGCAGTATAGACGATGCGAGGGTGGCGGAAAGTGGGCGGCGCAGCAAAAATCGGTCACAGGATCGAGAGTTCTGCTTGCAAACGTGCAAAGTCGGCGGGTGGTTCCGACTCAAAGCGCAATTCCTCGCCGGTGACCGGATGCTCGAATCCGAGCAGACGCGCATGCAGCGCCTGGCGGCCGAGATCGGCGAGCGCTGCCTGGGCTTTCTCCGGCAGGCGGCTCGCCTTGGTCATGAAGCCGGAGCCGTAGAGCTGGTCGCCGAGCAGCGGGTGGCCGATATGGCTCATATGGACGCGGATCTGATGAGTGCGGCCGGTCTCGAGCTGGCATTCGACCAGGCTCGCCAGCGCCTCGAGCTCCTCGTGGCCGCGCAGCAAGGGCGGGTAGCGCTCGATCAACTCGATATGGGTGATGGCCTCGCGGCCGCGGCCCTCGCCGACCACCATCATCTTCTCGCGATTGCGATTCGAGCGCTCGATCGGGGCGTCGATCGTGCCGGTCTGCCGGCGCGGGGCCCCCCAGACTAAAGCGAGATAAGCCCTTTCCAGAGGTCCGGTGCGGCCATGGTCGGCGAACTGCTTGGCGAGGCCGCGATGCGCCTTGTCGTTCTTGGCGACGACGAGCAGGCCGCTGGTGTCCTTGTCGAGCCGGTGGACGATGCCGGGCCGGCGCACGCCGCCGATGCCGGAGAGGCTCTTGCCGCAATGGGCGATGAGGGCGTTGACCAGCGTGCCGTCCTCATGGCCGCCGGCGGGGTGGACGACGAGGCCGGCGGGCTTGTCGATGACGATCAGATGCTCGTCCTCGAAGACGACGGTGAGCGGGATGTCCTGGCCGATCGGCGCGGCCGGCTTGGCCTCGGGCATGACGAGGCTGAGGCGCTGGCCGACGGCGACCTTGCGGCTGGCATCGGCGACCACGATCCCGTCGATGCTGACGCCGCCTTCCTTGATCACCTGCTGGAGGCGGGCGCGAGAGACCTCGCCGCCGAGCAAAGCGAGCGCCTTGTCGAGGCGCAGCCCCGCCTGCTCGGGCGCGATGACGAGTTCGGTGGCGGGCGAAGTAGTGGTCTCGGAGGCGGTCATGCGCCGTCTATAGGCGTCCGGAAGGCAAAGATCACGCGTCATGCTCGGGCTTGCCCCGAGCCTCTCAGGCCAGAAGGAACTCCGATCAGCGCCTTCGTGTCATGAGATTCGCGGTGCTACGCTCCGTGCCGGCCGAGAATGGCGTGCCGATCAGCTGAAGATCCGGAAGCGCCCCTTCGCCTCGCCCGGCGTCTGCTGTTCCGGGCCGGGATCGTCAGGCGCATGCGCGACCGGGAAGACGACCGGGGCGGGCTTGCCCTGCTGCGGCGCCGGCTTCGTCGTCGCCGGAGCGATCTCGACGACTGGCTCGGCCGGAGGCGGGGTTACCGGCTCAGGCTTGGTCTCGACCTTCGCGTCCGGTTTGGGTGATTCGGGGGCAGGTGGTGGGGCGAGCCCGGCGGCGGCCGGGACCGTCACCGCTTCCGCGACCTCCGCCTTGCCTTCGAGCAGCGGCGCGGAGGGTTCGTCGAGGTCGCCCAAGACATCGTCGTCGAGATGGGCACCCTGGCTGCCGAGCGTCGCCGGCGGCACGGTCCAGACGAAGGCGTCGAGCCGGCCCGAGATCGGCGAGACCGGCAGCCAGTGATCGGAGACGAGGCCGTCGGCGACCCAGGCGGCGTCGCGCGGGGCGCGGGTGGCGCGCGCCAGCCATTCGCGGACGCGGCCTGTGGCGCCGTGCTCAGCCTCCTCCAGCTCGGCCATCAGCAAGCAGGCGCGGACCGAGGCGCCGCCGGCGAGCAGCGGCTTCAGCGTGGCGCGGGCACGGGCGAAGTCTTGGGCATGGATGGCGGCGCCGGCGAGCGCCAGCACACCCTCGGGATCGGCAGGCCGGAGCTTGGTCAGCATCTCCGCCCGAGCGAGGCGGTCGCGGGCGCTGTCGCCAGGGCGGACATCGAGATAGGCGCTGGCGATGTCGGGATGCGAGACCTGCTTCCAGGCCGCCTCCAGCAACCGAGCAGCCTTCTTGATGTCGCCGCGCTCCGACAACATCCGGCCGGCGAGCGCTGCGGCCGGGGTGAGGCCGGGGGCGAGCTTGACCGCTTCGAGCGCGGCGGCGAGTGCCTTCTCGGGCTCGCGATCCTTGGCTTCGAGCGCCTCGGCGGCGAGCAGGACGGCGCGTTGGCGCTTGGCCTCGCCTTTGTCGGCAAGGCGCAAGGCGGCGCGGCGTTCGACGGCGGTGCGGGCTGCCTGCCAGTCGCCGGCGGCGGTGTGAAAGTCGAGCAGGGCGTCATTGGCCCAGGCGAGCGAGGGCGAACGGCGCACCGCATCGTCGGCGAAGGCGCGGGCGGCGGCCATGTCGCCGCGTCTGCGCGCCTCGACGAAAAGGCCGCGCAGGCCCAGCACGCGCGTCTCCGGCTTGTCGAGCATCGCCTTGAACGCGGCCTCGGCCTGGCCGCGATCGCCGGAGAGCTGGGCCGATTGGGCTTCAAGCAGCAGGGTGAGCGGCTCGTTGCCGGCGAATTTGCGGGCGTCGACCGCATAGCGTCCGGCAGCGACGGGGTCGCCCGCGCCGATCGCGACCATGCCGCGCGAGATCGCCTCGAAGCCGCGCGCCCGGCGCCGAGCCCGCGAGGCGAAGCCGAAGGCGGAGGGGAGGCCGAGGACGAAGCGCATGATCGCCCAGGCGACCAAAGCGAGGAAGGCGAGCACGACAACGCCGATCGCCGCGATCGCGACGCTGGTCTCGATGCGATAGCCCTGCCAAAGGATCGAGACCTCGCCCGGCCGGTCGGCGAGCCAGACGGCGCCCGCGGCAAGGGCGGCGATGACCAGAAGATAGACCAGTACGCGAACCATCGGGATCTATCCTCTCAGCCTGCCGTGCCCAGCGCCGCGACCGCATCCTGCGCGATGCGGTTGATCGTCGTTTCCGCGCTCGCGCGCTGCTTCAGCGCCGCGCCGAAGGCTTCGCTGCCGCGCCGCGCCGGCTCGGGCAGCTGCGTCCATAGCTCGGCCGCCTTGACGATGTCGTTCTGGACGAGCGCGCCCTCCAACCGGATCGGCAGGGTCGCGGGATCGCTGGAGCCGGACTCCCCGACGGGGCGGATGGTGACGATGCGGCTCGCCAGACCGAGCAGCTTGTCTTCCCAGCTGTTCGCGGCCGGGGTGGTCTCGCGCACGAACAAAGCATGATGGCTCTTGAACTGCGCCAGCAGCTTGTCCCGCGTCGGGGCCCCGGTGCCGGCGACGGCGGCGAGCGCCGCCTTCTGCTCGGCAGGGATGTCGCCGAGCGCGGTCAGGTCGGCCTGGAAAGGGCGGCCGGAGCCGATCGCGTCGCGAATGCGCTCGGCGAGGACGACGCGGGCGGCCGCAATCGCCTGCCTGCTCGGTTGGGCGGCGTTCTTGGCAGCGGCCTCCACGCCGGCAAGGCGCTGGCCCAGCGTCGCGGCCGCATCTCGGGCGGCGGCGGCGTTGCTGTCGGCGCGGTCGAGCTTCTCGTTCAATCCGGCGGGGATGCTGCCGCCGGCCGGGGGGGCGTTGGCCAGCTCGGCGAGCCGGGCGGCATTGGCCTGCGCCTCGCTGCTCGCCTTGGCGGCACTCTCAGCCGCAGCGGCGGCCTTGCGGTCGACGGCGCCGATCGCGGCACTTTGTGCCTGCAAGGTCTCGACGCGTTTCGTGAGCTCGGTCAGCCGCGCGCCGTCATCGGGGCTGGAGAGGCGCAGGCCCAGCAGCACCAGCCCGGCGCCGATCACACCACCGGCGAGGCCGGCAAGTGCGACGGTGGGCAGGCTGTAGCGCCGCTGATGCTCGGGCACCGGCGGCGGCGTGAATTCCTCGGGGAGCGCCTCGGTCGGCAAGACCGCTTCGGCGGCGGTCTCGATGCGCTCGGCTTCGGCCGCAGTCGTGGCCGAGGCGGCAGCCTCGAAAGGCGGGGTCTCGACTGTTTCGGTCGCCGCGAGCTCGATGGTCGGCGGCGTCCGGCCCGAGCGATTCCGGCGCTTGCCCGCCTGCCCCTGGTCGCTGCTCGGCTCAGCCGTCATCCCGTCCTTGCCCGCCTTGTCGTCCGCCGCTGCCGGCTCCTTAGCATCGCCGGTGAGCAAAGTGCGAGCGGGAAGCTGGTCGAGCGCGGCGAAGAGTGCGGCTTCCTCGGGGTGCTCGGCGACGAGCACGGTATCGGACCCGGCCGAGATCAGCGGCGCGGCGATGGCGGCCGAGAGCGCGAGTTGCGGCAGGGCCCGCGCCTGCTCGGCGAGCTCGGCCTTGCCGGCGAGGTCGAAGAAGACCTCGGCGCTGCGCGGCGAATAATGCAGGGCGGCATCGGCGGAGCCGTCGCGCAACGCCTCGACGGCAGCAGCGGGCAGAGTCTCGACCGCCTTGGCCTCATAGGCGGTCCAGATCGTCACCTCGTGGCCGGCGTCACGCAATTGCTGCGGCAGGTCTTCGTGCCGATCGCGGCCGGCGACCAGGAGCAGCTTCTTGCCCTTCGGCATGTGTTCGAGAATCAGCGTCAGGAGCTCGGCACGACCGCCCCTGGCACTGTGGGCGGTGAAGCCGAGCTTGCCGGCGGCGTCAGCGGTGCGCGTGCCGACACAGAAGGCGGGGAGGGTGCCGCGCCAGCTCTTCGGCAGGTTCTCGAGCGCCGGCACGGCATTGGCGCTGGTCAGCACCAGCGCGTCGAACGGCCCCTTCGGCGGCCTCTCGCCGGTCGGCAGGACCTGAAACAGCGGCGCGACCACCGGATCCTTGCCACGCTCGCGCAGGGTCTGCGCGCTGCGCTCGGCATCCTCGAGCGGTCTGAACACCAAAACGCGCATATCGTCTCCTCAGGCGGGCTCAGGCCGGGTGGAAGCTGCCGGGCCGGATACGGACGCAATATCCGCGCCCGCTCCTTGCTCCCTGCGCGGCCTCCGTGACGGAAGCAAGGCATTCGCCCGCAACGAGGGCACGGCAGGCGATCGGCATGTCGGTCATAGGCTGCGCGCTCCCCGGTTCTCGGCACAAGCCGATGCTGGGCATTGGCCTTCTCCTTCATGCAGCACTATACGAAGGAAATCCCGGCGCGAAACCGCGCACCCCGGCGGCAGCCCGGCCACCAGCGCCGATGCCCGCCCAACACCATGACGAGCATGCGAGTTCTGGGCATAGAGACGACCTGCGACGAGACGGCCGCCGCGATTGTTTCAGTGGAACGCTCCGGCGAAGCGAAAATCCTGTCGAACGAGGTTCTCAGCCAGATCGCGGCGCATGCCGCCTATGGCGGCGTCGTGCCGGAGATCGCGGCGCGGGCTCATGTCGAGGCTATCGACCGGATCGTGGCTCGCGCCTTCGAGAGCGCCGGCATGAAGCCCTCCGAGATCGACGGCGTCGCGGCGGCGGCGGGGCCGGGGCTGGTCGGCGGCGTCATGGTCGGCCTCACCACGGCCAAGGCGATCGCGCTGGTGACGGCTAAGCCCTTCATCGCGATCAACCATCTTGAAGGGCACGCTCTGACGGCGCGGCTGACTGACGATCTCGCCTTTCCCTATTTGCTGCTGCTGGTCTCGGGCGGGCATACGCAATTGCTCGCGGTGCGCGGTGTCGGCGATTACCTCAGGCTCGGCACCACCATCGACGATGCGGTCGGCGAGGCCTTCGACAAGATCGCCAAGATGCTCGGCCTGCCCTATCCGGGCGGCCCCTCGGTCGAGCGCGAGGCACGGAGCGGCGATCCCGAGCGCTTCGAGTTCCCGCGCCCGATGAGCGGGCGGCCCAATCCGGATTTCTCGCTGTCGGGGCTGAAGACCGCGGTGCGGCTGGTGGCCGAGCGGATCGCGCCTTTGTCCGACCGCGACGTCGCCGATCTCTGTGCCTCCTTCCAGGCGGCGGTGGTCGACGTGCTGGTCGACCGGACACGCGCCGGCCTGCGCGCCTGCCGCGAGGCCGGGATCAAGCCCTCGTCGCTGGTAGTCGCCGGCGGCGTCGCCGCCAACCAGCAGATCCGCAACGGGCTGGTGCGGCTCGCGACCGAGGCCGGCCTGCCGATGGTCGCGCCGCCGATGGCGCTGTGCGGCGACAATGGCGCGATGATCGCCTGGGCCGGGCTGGAGCGCCTGCGTCTCGGCCTCGTCGACGATATGAGCGCGGTAGCGCGCCCCCGCTGGCCGCTCGACGAACTCAGGGCGAAGGCGTGAGCGGCAAGACACGCTACAAGACGATCGGCGTCGCTGGTGCCGGCGCCTTCGGAACGGCGCTCGCGCTCGCGGCTGCGCGGGCGGGGCGGCGCGTGCTGCTCTGGGCCCGCGATGCGGAGACGCTGGCGAGTTTGCGCGCGCAGCGCGAGGCGCCGCGATTGCCCGGCGCGAAGCTGCCCGAGGCGATCGAGCCGGTGTCCGACATCGCCGCGCTGGGAAAGGTCGAGGCGCTGATCCTGGCGGTACCGACGCAGGCCTTGCGCTCGGCCTCGACGCTGCTCGCTCCAGCGCTGCCAGAAGGGCTGCCGGTGATCTCGGCCGCCAAGGGCATCGAGCAGGGCAGCGGGCGCTTCACCACGCAGATCATCGCCGAGGCGCTGCCGCAGGCGGTTCCGGCGGTGCTGTCCGGGCCGAGCTTCGCCGCCGACATCGCGCGCGGCCTGCCGACGGCGCTGACGCTGGCCTCAGCCGACGCTGAGCTCGCGAAAGCGCTGGCCGAGGCACTGAATTCGTCGGCGCTGCGCATCTATCACAGCAATGATCCGCGCGGCGTCGAGATCGGCGGGGCCGCGAAGAACGTGCTCGCCATCGCCGCCGGCATCGCCATCGGCCTCGGACTGGGCGAAAGCGCCCGGGCCGCGCTGGTCGCGCGCGGCTTTGCCGAGCTGCGCCGCTTCGGCGAGGCGCATGGCGCCCAGGCCGAGACGCTGATGGGGCTGTCGGGGCTGGGCGACGTCGTGCTCTCCTGCGCCACGGCGCAATCGCGCAATTTCGCCTATGGCCACGCGCTGGGGCAGGGCAAGGCGCCGACTGAAGCATCCGGCGGCAAGCTGGCCGAGGGCGCCTTCACCGCCTCCGTGCTGGTGGTGATGGCGCGGGCGCAGGCGATCGGCATGCCGATCGCGGAGGCCGTGGCGAGCATCATCGCCGGCAGCGTCGGTGTGCGGGAAGCTGTCGCCGATCTCCTGGCGCGGCCGGTGCGGGCGGAAAACTGATGTCGCGGATGCTGAAACGCATCGCCATCCTTGCACTGATCGGTGCTGCCGTGGCGCTGGGCCTGGAGTTCACGCAAGCGTTTCGGACACTGCCGGCCCTCGCTTCGACCGAGGAGCAGGCCACGCGTGTCGTGATCGAAAAGGCTACCCGCAGGCTGACGCTCGAGCGCAATGGCCAGGTGCTCGCCCGCTATGAGGTCGCGCTTGGTTCTGATCCCGTCGGACAAAAGGCGCGTGAGGGCGATGGCCGCACTCCGGAGGGCGTTTACTCCGTCGACTTCAAGCATCCGCGCAGCCGCTATCATCTGGCCCTGCGCATTTCCTATCCGGATGCGCGGGCGAGCGAGGCGGCCCGGCAGGCCGGCGTTTCGCCGGGCAGCGACATCATGATCCACGGCGTCCGCAACGGTCTCGGCTGGCTCGGTGGATTGCATCGCGAACGCGACTGGACGGATGGCTGCATTGCCGTCACCAATGCCGAGATTCGCGAGATCTGGTCGCGTGTTCCGGAAGGGACCACGGTCGAGATCCGGCCATAAGGCAGGGCGGAGAGGATACGCATGGCGAATGACTGGTCCGATCTGACGAAGCGCGTGGCGCGCGGGATCGCCGAGGTGCGCAAGACTACCGGTGCCGAACTGGTGGCCGAGAGCCAGCCGGTGCCGCTCGCCGGCCGCATCGCCGGGCGGGTGATCGAGTTGCGCCGCCGGCGCCGCGAGGACACGCATCGCTTCGTGCTGATCCTGCCCTTTGGCGAGGGCGAGACCAGGATCGAGCTCAGCCCGCAGGACTATGCGGCGCTGACGCGCGAGATGGTGCGATTCTGGAACGAGCAGGGCGAGGCGGCATCGCGCCCGCCGGTGCCTTTGAAGGAAGAGGACGAAGGCTGATGGCGCACTGGCTGATCAAATCGGAACCCGCGGTCTACTCCTGGGACGACCTGGTCAAGGCCGGGGCCAAGGGCACGCATTGGGATGGGGTGAAGAACCACACCGCCAAGCTCAACCTGATGGCGATGAAGCAAGGCGACCAAGTTTTCTTCTATCATTCCAATGAGGGGCTGAAGGTCGTCGGCATCGCCGAGGTCATCAAGGAGCATTATCCCTGGGTCGAGGCCGGTCCGCCCTGGGTGCTGGTCGACTTCAAGGCGCTGAAGCCCTTGCCGAAACCGGTCTCGCTCGCGGCGGTCAAGGCCGAGCCCAAGCTCGCCAAGATGTCGCTGGTCACTTCCTTCCGCCTCTCGGTGCAGCCGGTCACCGACGAGGAATGGGCCCTCGTCTGCAAGATGGGCGGCCTCTGACTGCCGCGATTTCCGCCGAAAGTCGCAGAAACGAAAGTGCGAGCCTGCGGCGCTTGTCGGCGTGGCGTCGCGGCCTATGATGCAGCGCACTTGAAAGAGGCCGGCTGGATCGTCGTGGCAAAGTCGCCGCGAGCCAACAAGCCGGCTCGAATGACGGCCCGAGTCTGGGGAGACGCCTGAGATGTCCGAGAAGATCTATGACGTGCCGGCCGCCTGGGCCAAGAAGGCATGGCTGAACGACGCCAAGTACAAGAAGATGTACGCGGCCTCGATCAAGGATCCGGACAAGTTCTGGGGCGAGCACGGCAAGCGCATCGACTGGTTCAAGCCCTATAGCAAGGTGCGCAACGCCAGCTACAAGCCGGGCAAGGTTTCGATCAAGTGGTTCGAGGACGGTACCACCAACGTCGCCTACAACTGCGTCGACCGGCACCTCGCGACCCGCGCCAAGCAGACGGCGATCATCTGGGAAGGCGACGACCCCAGCGAATCCAAGAAGATCACCTACGGGCAACTCCACACCGAGGTCTGCAAGTTCGCCAACGTCCTGAAGGCCAAGGGCGTCAAGAAGGGTGACCGGGTCACGATCTACCTGCCGATGATCCCCGAGGCGGCCTATGCGATGCTGGCCTGCGCCCGGATCGGCGCGGTGCATTCGGTGGTGTTCGGCGGCTTCTCGCCGGATTCGCTGGCCAACCGGATCGAGGACGCCGATTCCAAGGTCGTGATCACGGCCGACGAGGGCCTGCGCGGCGGGCGCCCGGTGCCGCTGAAGAAGAATGTCGACGCGGCCGACGACAAGGTGAAGGGCGGCATCGGCACGGTGATCGTGGTCAAGCGCACCGGCGGCCACGTCACCATGAAGGAGGGCCGCGACGTCTGGTACCATGACGAGGCGGCGAAGGCTTCCGGCCACTGCCCGCCGGCCGAGATGAAGGCCGAGGACCCGCTCTTCGTGCTCTATACCTCGGGCTCGACCGGCAAGCCCAAGGGCGTTCTGCATACGACCGCCGGCTATCTCGTCTATGCCTCGATGACGCATCAATACGTCTTCGACTACCATGACGGCGAGATCTACTGGTGCACCGCCGATGTCGGCTGGGTCACCGGCCACAGCTACATCCTCTACGGGCCGCTCGCCAACGGCGCGACCACGCTGATGTTCGAGGGCATCCCGACCTATCCGACGATCTCGCGCTTCTGGGACGTCGTCGACAAGCACAAGGTCAACACCTTCTACACCGCCCCGACCGCGATCCGCTCGCTGATGGGCGCCGGCGAGGAGCCGGTGAAGAAGACCAAGCGCAAGTCGCTGCGCCTGCTCGGCTCGGTCGGCGAGCCGATCAATCCGGAGGCCTGGGAGTGGTATCACCGCGTCGTCGGCGACGACCGCTGCCCGATCGTTGACACCTGGTGGCAGACCGAGACCGGCGGGATCCTGATCACGCCACTGCCGGGCGCGACCAAGCTGAAGCCCGGCTCGGCGACGCGGCCCTTCTTCGGGGTCAAGCCCGAGCTGGTCGACGCCGAGGGCAAGGTGCTGGAGGGGGCGGCCGAGGGCAACCTCGTCATCGCCGAGAGCTGGCCCGGCCAGATGCGCACCGTCTATGGCGACCATAAGCGCTTCGAGGAGACCTATTTCGCGACCTATCCGAACAAGTACTTCACCGGCGACGGCTGCCGGCGCGACGCCGACGGCTATTACTGGATCACCGGCCGCGTCGACGACGTGATCAACGTCTCCGGCCACCGGATGGGCACGGCCGAGGTCGAGTCGGCGCTGGTGGCGCACCCAAAGGTCTCTGAGGCGGCGGTCGTCGGCTATCCGCACGACATCAAGGGGCAGGGCATCTACGCCTATGTCACGCTGATGGCGGGCGAGAAGGCGAACGAGGACCTGCGCAAGGAACTGGTGGCGCATGTGCGCAAGGAGATCGGCCCGATCGCATCGCCCGACCTGATCCAGTTCGCGCCCGGCCTGCCCAAGACCCGCTCGGGCAAGATCATGCGCCGCATCCTGCGCAAGATCGCCGAGGATGAGTTCGGCGCGCTCGGCGACACCTCGACCCTGGCCGACCCGGCCGTCGTCGACGACCTGATCAAGAACAGGCAGAACAAGCGCAAGGCGGGGTGAGACCTCGCGCACGAGACGTCATGGCCGGGCCGAGCCCGGCCATTTTTTTGCCGGCCATGGGATTTCGAGCCGGGCCTGACGATGCCGGTCAGGCGTCTTTGCCGCCGCCCTTGCGCCGCGCCGGCCTGATCTTGCGGCCGTAGAGTTCCAGCTTGTGGCGGACGATCTCGTAGCCGAGCTTGGCTGCGATCTTCGCCTGCAGTTCCTCGATTTCGGGCGAGGAGAACTCGACGACCTGGCCGCTCTCGATGTCGATCAGGTGATCATGGTGCTGCTGGTCGGCATGCTCATAGCGCGAGACGCCGTCCTCGAAGGCGTGGCGCTCGATCGCGCCTTGCGTCTCCAGTAGCTTCATCGTGCGATAGACCGTCGAGAGCGACAAAGTCGGGTCGTGCGCGAAGGCGCGCGTGAAGATGCCCTTCGCGTCGGGATGGTCGTCGGCTTCGGCCAGGACCCGCAGGATCAGCCGGCGCTGCTGGGTCATGCGCAGGCCCGCTTTGCGGAGCTGGTGCTCGAACTCCGTCACACGCTGGTCGATTCCTTTCATGCGCGAGAGTTAGCAACCCTGAGAGGCATTTGCAAAAATGCCTTGTCGCAATTCGTTTGCAATTGCGTTGACAAATGCAAGTGGGTTGCAATAGCGTTGCGTTATTCCCTGTTTCGCTATCGGAGAGACCATGCCTTCGCGCCGCTGCTTCCTTGGCCTTGCCGCCGCCACGATGCTGGCGTTCGGCCTTTCCGCTTCCGCCGGGAGTGCCCTGGCGCAGGCCGCGCCGGGCAAGCCGCTGCGCGTCGTCACCACCTTCACGGTGATCCAGGATATCGCCCAGAATGTCGCCGGCACGGCGGCGATCGTCGAGTCGATCACCAAGCCCGGCGCCGAGATCCATGATTACCAGCCGACGCCGCTCGACGTGGTGAAGGCGCAGTCGGCCGATCTCGTGCTCTGGAACGGCATGAACCTGGAGCGCTGGTTCGAGAAGTTCTTCGACAATGTGAAGAACGTCAGGAGCGCGGTGGTGACCACCGGCATCGAGCCGATGGGCATCAAGGAAGGGCCCTATGAGGGCAAGCCCAACCCGCATGCCTGGATGTCGACGGCGAGCGCGCTGATCTATGTCGAGAACATCCGCAAGGCGCTCAGCGAGGCCGATCCGGCCAATGCCGCGACCTATGCCAAGAACGCCGCCGACTATGCCGCGCAGATCAAGGCGATGGACGCGCCTCTGCGCGCCCGGCTCGACAAGGTGCCGGCCGAGAAGCGCTGGCTCGTCTCGAGCGAGGGCGCCTTCAGCTATCTGACCCGCGACTATGGCTGGCGCGAAGCCTATCTCTGGCCGATCAACGCCGATGAGCAGGGCACGCCGCAGCAAGTGCGCCGCCTGATCGACCTCGTCCGCAAGAACAAGATCCCGGCCGTGTTCAGCGAGAGCACGATCTCGGACAAGGCCGCCAAGCAGGTCGCGCGCGAGACCGGCGCCAAGTACGGCGGCGTGCTCTATGTCGACTCGCTATCGGATGCGCGCGGCGCAGTGCCAACCTATCTCAAGCTGCTTGAGGTCACCGTCGACACGATCGCGAAAGGGTTCGGCCAGTGAACCGACAGGCCGCCGAGATCCGCCCTGGGCAGGGGCCGGTGCCGTCGATCGTGGTCAGCGGCGTCACTGTCCGTTACGCCAATGGCGTCACCGCGGTGAACGACGCCTCCTTCGCGCTCGGCCCGGGCACGATCTGCGCGCTGGTCGGCGTCAACGGCTCCGGCAAGTCGACGATCTTCAAGACGCTGATGGGCTTCCTGAAACCGGCGCAGGGGCTGGTCAGCATCGCCGGCATGGAGGTGCGCCAGGCGCTGAAGCGCGGGCTCGTCGCCTATGTGCCGCAGGCGGAGGAGGTCGACTGGACCTTCCCGGTGCTGGTCGACGACGTCGTGATGATGGGGCGCTACGGCCATATGGGCTTCATGCGCCTGCCGCGGAAGGCGGATCGCGAGGCGGCCGAGCAGGCGCTCGATCGCGTCAACATGCTGGAATTCCGCCGCCGCCAGATCGGCGAGCTCTCCGGCGGCCAGCGCAAACGCGTCTTCCTGGCGCGTGCGCTGGCGCAGGGCGGGCAGGTGATCCTGCTCGACGAGCCCTTCACCGGTGTCGACGTCAAGACCGAGGACCAGATCGTCCAGCTGATGCGGGAGCTTCGTGCGGAGGGGCGGTTGATGCTGGTCTCGACCCATAATCTCGGCTCGATCCCGGATTTCTGCGACCAGGTCGTGATCGTCAACAAGACCGTGCTCGCCGCTGGCCCGACCGAGACGACCTTTACCCAGGACAATCTGCAGAAGGCCTTCGGCGGTGCGCTCCGGCATTTCCGGCTGGAAGGCGCGAGCCTGCATGCCGATGCCGACGATCGCCGCGTCACCGTGATCACCGACGACGAGCGCCCGCTCGTCTTCTATGGCGATCGCGACCACGAGACGCCTGCCGCCGGCAGGAAGGACGGCCGGCCGTGATGGAGCTGCTCCTCGAACCGTTCGGCTATCAGTACATGGTCAAGGCGATCTGGGTCTCGGCGCTGGTCGGCGGCGTCTGCGCCTTCCTGTCCTGCTATCTGATGCTCAAGGGCTGGTCGCTGATGGGCGATGCGCTGGCGCACGCGATCGTGCCCGGCGTCGCGCTCGCCTACCTCCTGAAGGTGCCCTACGCCGCCGGCGCCTTCTTCTCTGGCCTGCTGGCGGCGCTCGCCATGGCGCTGGTCAGGGTCCGTACGCAATTGCGCGAGGATGCCGTCATCGGCATCGTCTTCACCAGTTTCTTCGCCATCGGCCTGATGATCGTCTCGATCAATCCGACCTCGGTGAACGTCCAGTCGATCGTGCTCGGCAACATCCTCGGCATCTCGGACGAGGACGTGATCCAGGTGGCGATCATCGCCTTCGTCTCGTTCGCCATCCTGCTGCTGCGCTGGAAGGACCTGATGCTGGTCTTCTTCGACGAGAACCAGGCGCGTGCGGTCGGCCTATCGCCGACACGGCTGAAGATCCTGTTCTTCGTGCTGCTCTCGGCCTGCACGGTCGCGGCGCTGCAGACGGTCGGTGCGTGCCTCGTCATCGCCATGGTGGTGACGCCGGGCGCGACCGCCTATCTCCTGACCGACCGCTTCGGCCGACTGATCGCGATCGCGGTGACGATGGGCGTCGCGACCTCGGCGGTCGGCGCCTATGTCAGTTATTTCCTCGACGGCTCGACTGGCGGGCTGATCGTGGTGTTCCAGACGCTGCTTTTCCTCGCCGCCTTCCTGTTCGCGCCAAAGCATGGCCGCCTTGGCGCGCGCCGGGTCGCCAGCGTCGGAGGCGCGGCATGAGCCTGATTCAAACCTGGCTGCTCGCGCCCTTCGCGCACGAGTTCATGTTGCGCGGCCTTGCGGTCGCGGTGATGGTCGGGCTCGTCTGCGCCGTGCTGTCCTGTTTCCTGGTGCTGAAGGGCTGGTCGCTGATGGGCGATGCGGTCTCGCATGCAGTACTGCCCGGCATCGTGCTCGCCCATATCGCGAGCCTGCCACTGGCCATCGGCGCCTTCGCAGCGGGACTGACCTGCGCCTTCGGCATCGGCTATCTCAAGGAGAACAGCCGGGTGAAGGAGGATACGGTGATGGGCATCGTCTTCTCCGGCATGTTCGCGCTGGGCCTCGTGCTCTTCGTCAAGGTCGACAGCGACCAGCACCTCAATCATATCCTGTTCGGCAACATGCTCGGCGTGACCTGGGGCGACATTGCCGAAACGGCGCTGATCGCCCTGCCAGTCACCGCCATCATGCTGGCGAAGCGGCGCGACTTCCTGCTGCATGCCTTCGATCCTGCGCATGCGCGGGCTATCGGCCTGCCGGTCAAGGCGCTGCATTTCGGTCTGCTTGCCATGCTGGCGCTGACCATCGTCGCGGCGCTCAAGGCCGTCGGCATCATCCTGGTCGTCGCTATGCTGGTCGCACCGGGGGCGATCGGCTTCCTGACGACGCGCCGCTTCGACCTGATGCTGCTGACCGCGATCGCGGCGGCGGTGACGTCGAGCGTTGCCGGCACGATCCTGAGCTTCCATCTCGATGTCGCGACGGGACCATGCATCGTCGTGGTGCAGGCGGTGCTGTTCCTGGCGGTATTGGCGCACAGCCTGTGGCGCGCCGGACGGCGGCGGATAGCGGCTGCCTGAGCTCAGGCAGCCTGCGCCGGCTCGCTGTCTTCGATGCGGCTGACCTCGACCCACTGGTTGAGGCATTCGCAGAAATTGCCGCTGGTCAGGAAGGCGATATCGGCCGCGTCGCGCCCTGCCGCGATGCGGACCATGCCGTCGACCGGAGCCAGCCGCGTCGGATCGACCAGCCACCACTGGCCGTCGAGATAGACCTCGAAGACGGCGTGGAAGTCCGGCGGATCGAGATCGACTGCATAGACGCTGACGGCGCGGGCGGGCAGGTTGAGCGCACGGCATAGCGCGATGGCGAGATGGCTGAAGTCGCGGCAGACGCCCGCCCGGTCGATGAAGGTCTGCTCCGCCGTGGTCTGCGCGTTGCTGACGCCATGGATGTAGTCGACATGCTCCTGCAGCCAATCGACGACGGCGAGCACCTTGGCGCCGCCTGCCCCGATGTCGCTGAACTCGCGCTGGGCGAAGCGCATCAGATTGTCCGAGGGGCAGAAGCGGCTCGGCAGCAGATAGGGCAGGACCTCGGACGGAAGTTCGGCCCAGGCATGCTGGCGCGCCTCGGCATGCAGGAGGCGGCGCGTGCCGTTGTCGACCGTACCCTGGTACTGGATCGAGACCTGACCCGACAGCACGGCGCGGAAGCGGCGCGCGCCGGTTTCGGCGTCGAGGTCGCGGATCAGATCGACGGACTGATCCACCAGCAGGCGATCGGAGAGGATGGTCTGGTCGGAAGACCGCGCCGGCTCGATCGCGACGATCACCGGCGTTTCATGGTCGAAGCGATAGACCAGGGTGGCGACGACCTTCAGCTTCACATCCTGCTCCTTGAGATCGCTGACGCGCGTCAACGTGACGAGGAGCAGGAAGTTCCGCGATTCCCGCGACAACCGCGCGACGAACGCGCCCCGGAATCGCGTGGCGTCAGCGCTTGGTCAGGAAGGCCATGAAGGCGGCTTGCGCCTCGGCCGACTTCAGCCGCTCGCCGAAATGGCGCGCCTCGGTGCCGATCGTCTCGGCCACGGCGGCGGCACTGCCCCGCTTGAGCAGCGCTTTGGTCAGCGCGACGGATTGCGGCGGCAGCGCCGCCAGCGCCTTGGCCTTGTCGAGCGCGGCCGCGAGCGCGCCGCCTTCCTCGGTGACGTCGTTGATCAGGCCGGCGTCCTGCGCCACCTCGGGACCGAAGAGCTCGCCCAGCATCAGCAGTTCGGCGGCGCGCTTGCTGCCGGCGATCAGCGGCAGGAGATAGCTCGATCCACCCTCCGGGCAGAGGCCGAGGCTGACGAAGGGCATGCGGAAGCTGGCGCCGCGTCCGGCGAAGGCGAGATCGCAATGCAGCAGCATGGTGGTGCCGATGCCGACGGCGAAGCCCTCCGCCGCCGCGACGATCGGCTTCTTGGCGGTCGAGATCGCGGTCAGGAAGTCGATGGCGATCTCGGCGCCGACGCCGGTCGCGGCCGCAGCGGCGAAATCCTTGATGTCATTGCCGCTGGTGAAGCAGCCGCCGGCACCGGTGAGCACGACGGCGCGGATCGAGGCGTCGGCATCAGCGGCGGCGAGCGCGTCGATCAACCCCTGATAGGTGGCGCGGTCGAGCGCATTGCGCCGGTCGGGCCGGTTCATGGTGATCTGCCTGACGCCCTCGGCCGGGGTCTCGCTCAGAACGGTCTCGGTCATGCAAGCCTTCTCAATTGTCCCTCCCGCCGGAAGCGGGCGGCAGACGATGGGGGAGGCGAGGGGACCGGTCAAGGAAGGGGGAGGGCATCCTGGCTTGACAGCACCGCTCGCTCCCGGCTCCTTGCGCTCGCAGCGCACAATGGAGGCAGGCATGCAGACCGTCACCCTCACCCGCCAAGGCCAGGTGGCGATCGCGACGCTGCACAATCCGCCGGTCAACGCCCTGAGCGCCGCGCTACGGGCCGACCTGTTGCAGGCGCTGACGCAGGCGATGGCCGACAGCGAGGTGGTTGCGCTGGTCATCGCTGCGCAGGGCAAGGCTTTCATCGCCGGCGCCGACATCAGTGAGTTCGGCAAGCCGCCGGCGCCGCCGATCCTGCCCGATCTGCTGGCGGCGATCGAGAATGCGCCGAAACCGGTCGTCGCGGCGATCGAGGGCGTCGCTCTCGGTGGCGGGCTCGAGGTCGGCCTCGCCTGCCATGGCCGCGTCGCCAGCCCGGCCGCCAGGCTCGGTCTGCCGGAGATCAAGCTCGGCCTGATTCCGGGCGCCGGCGGCACGCAACGCCTGCCGCGCCTGATCGGAGCGGCCGCCGCCTTCCCGATGATGCTCTCCGGCGAGCCGATCCCGGCCCAGAAGGCGCTGACGCTTGGGCTGGTCGACAAGCTCGTCGAGGCCGATGCCGTAGGCGCCGCGGTCGCGCTGGCGCAGGAACTGGCAGGCAAGGGTACGCCGGTGAAGACCGGCACGCGTACCGACAAGCTGACCGAGAGCGAGCGCGCAGCCTTCGAGACGCTGGCCAAGGATGCGCTGGCGAAATCAGGCGAGATGCCGAACGTCGCGGCGCTGGTCGAGGCGGTGCGTGGGGCGTTGACGCTGCCGCTGGCGGAGGGGCTTGCGACCGAGCGGGCGCTGTTCGTGAAGCTCCTCGGCGACGAGCGCTCCAAGGCATTGCGCTATGTCTTCTTCGCCGAGCGCGAGGCGGCGAAGGTGCCCGGCATCGACGACAGCGTGAAGCCACGCCCGATCGCGCGTGCCGCAGTGATCGGCGCCGGCACCATGGGCGGCGGTATCGCGATGTGCTTTGCCAATGCCGGCATCCCGGTGACGCTGATCGAGACCACGCAGGAGCAGATCGACAAGGGCCATGCGCGGGTGCGCGACACCTATGGCTTCTCGGTCAAGCGCGGCTCGATGACCGAGGCGGTGCGCGAGCAGCGCATGGCGCTGATCACGCCGGCAGTCGGGCTGGCAGCCGCGGCGGAAGCCGACATCGTGATCGAGGCAGCCTTCGAGGAGATGGGCGTCAAGCGTGAGATCTTCGGCGCGCTCGACAGGATTGCGAAGCCGGGTGCGATCCTCGCCAGCAACACCTCCTATCTCGATCTCGCCGAGATCGCCGCGGTGACGGGCCGGCCGGCCGATGTGCTCGGCCTGCACTTCTTCAGCCCGGCCAATGTGATGAAGCTGCTCGAGATCGTCCGCCCGGCCGGCGTCGCTAACGATGTGGTCGCGACCGCGATCGCGCTCGGGCGCAAGCTCGGCAAGGTACCCGTCGTGGTCGGCAACTGCTTCGGCTTCGTCGGCAATCGCCTGCTGGAGGCGCGCACCCGCGCCGCCGAGCGCCTGCTCGTCGCGGGCGCGCTGCCGCATGAGGTCGATGCGGCGCTGACCGGCTTCGGCTTCAAGATGGGGCCCTTCGCCATGTCGGATCTCGCCGGCAACGACATCAGCTGGCGCAGCCGCAAGGCGCGCGGCAAGAGCGCAGCGGTGGCGGATGCGATCTGCGAGCGCGGCTGGTTCGGCCAGAAGACCGGGCGCGGCTATTACCGCTACCCGGAAGGCGCCCGCGCCGGCGAGCGCGATCCTGAGGTCGAGGCCCTGATCGCCGAGGTCTCGGCCAGCAAGGGCGTGACGCGGCGCAGCTTCACGGCCGAGGACATCCTGGCGCGGCTGCTCGATCCGATGGTCAACGAGGGCGCGCGCATCCTCGACGAGGGCATCGCGACGCGTGCCAGCGATATCGATACGGTCTGGCTCAACGGCTACAACTGGCCGGCTTGGCGTGGCGGGCCGATGCATTGGGCCGACAGCGTCGGGCTTGATGCGATCGTCAAGCGGCTGGAGCAGCAGGCGGCGGAGAGCGGCGATGCCTCGCTCGAACCAGCGCCCCTCCTGCGCAAGCTAGCGGCCGAGGGCAAGGGCTTCGCCTCGCTCCGAGCTTGAGCCGTTACGGCTCCTCGGCGGCGAAGCCGAGGGGGATCGCCGTGGTCGATTTCAGCTCCTCCATGGCGAACATGGAAGTGACGTCGCTGAGCTCGATGCGCGAGATCAGCTTCTTGTAGAGCGCGTCGTAAGCGGCGATATCCGAGACATAGGCCTTGAGCAGATAGTCGATGTCGCCGCTCATCCGGTAGAAGTCGACGATCTCGGGCAGGTCGTGCACCGCGGCGTGGAAGCGCTCCAGCCACTCCATGGTGTGGCGCGCCGTCTTGACCGCGATGAAGACGGTGACGCCGGCCTTCAGCTTGGTGCGGTCGAGCAGCGCGACGCGCCGCCTGATATGGCCTGCCTCTTCCAGCTTCTGGATGCGCCGCCAGCACGGCGTCGGCGACAGTCCCACCGCTTCGGCGATCTCTGCCAGCGGTTTGCTCGCATCCTCCTGCAGCAGCGCGAGAATGCGCAGATCGAACGCGTCGAGCTTGGCCATGGCGGTCGGCTTTCTCGGAATGGAATATCAGGGATCGACGAGTGATCGAAAAATATTTCTCATAATAACCGGCTGATTGGTAGCAGTTTCTAATTTCGACATGTCCTGCGTCGGAGATCGCAAACCGTTCCCACCGCGCCCGGCCTATCATTCCCTTGTCATTCGATGCGGTGGGAGATCAGGGACATGCAGGGCTTTCTCGGCGAGGAGCGGCGCGGTGCGGTGCTGAACGCCCTGCGGACGCATGAGGGTACCTGCTCACGCGACTATCTCGCCGCGGCCCGCGCCGTCCTCAACGAGCTCGTTGCAATTCCCGAGCTGATCCAGGCCCTGCCGCTGCAGCGCAAGCAAGGCAGCTATGCCCGCAACCTGCTCGCCGGCAACGACGCCGTCAGTGTCTGGGCGATGGTCTGGGGCGAGGGCTCGACCACCTGCATCCACGACCATCACTGCTCGTGCTGCTTCGGCATGGTCACCGGCGCCCTGACGGAAACCTGGTATCGCGCCATCGACGCCAGCCGCGCGGTGGCGACGCAGGAGTATGAGCGCCAGGCCGGCTATGTCGCCTGCATGCTGCCGACCGGGCCGAACATTCACCGCATGCAGAATCGCGGTGTCGGCGACGCGATCTCGATCCACATCTACGGCTACGACCACCATCTCCACGATTCCTCGGTCGAGACCGAGTACACCGCCGTCGCGGGCTGAAGGCTCGCAGCCGGGGCCGGCTGCTGGCGAGCAGAATTTGAGAGCGCGGTCGGGGAATTCCCGGGCCGCGCTCTTTTGCCATCATGACGTCGCAAGCGGCATCAACTCTGCCGGTGGGGAGATCATTGGCGATCAAGGCGGGTGGGCCAGCTATCAAGGAGACTTGAGGCATGAGCCTGAACGTTCTGCAGAACCGTTGGGATGGCACCGAGGGCAATGATTCCTGGGTGGCCGAGACCAGCACGACCGGTTGGACCGCCTATGGCCGCGCCGGTGACGACCACATGACCGGCAGCCCGCTCGCCGACCTGCTGTCCGGCGGCGACGTTGACGACGTCGTTCACGGCGGCGGCGGAAATGACCGCATCTATGGCGGCGCGGGCCAGGACCAGCTCTATGGTGGCGACGGCAACGACCTGATCGACGGCGGCGGCCAGTATGATCTGATCTATGGCGGCAACGGCAATGATGTCGTGCTCGGCGGGGGGATCGCCTATGGCGAGGGCGGCAATGACATGCTGTCCGGCAGCGAGGAGCGCGATATCCTCATCGGGGGCGACGGCAACGATACGATCCAAGGCGGCAATGGCGCCGACTTCCTCCGCGGCGGCAACGGCACGGACACGATCTATGGCGGCGGCGACGACACTGCCAATTTCGACTACACGGACGAGCTCTGGGGCGACGCCGGCAAGGATTTCCTCCATGGCGGCGTGGGCCGCGACGTCTTCGTCTACTGGACCGAGAGTGAGAGCGTTCCCGGAGCCGCCACACGTGACGTCATCTATGGTTTCACGCAAGGCGCGGATGACATCAGCCTGCCGGTGGATGCCGATACCGTGACACCTGACTTCCAGGATTTCGTCTTCATCGGCATGGACGGCTTCAGCGGCGGCGCCGGCGAGGTGCGCTACGACGTCGTCGATGGCAACACCTTCGTCACGGCCGACATGAATGGCGATCGCGTGGCCGATTTCGAGATCGAGCTCGCCGGCGAGATCAACCTGACGGCGTCCGACTTCCTGCTTTGAGCGGAACAGCCTCGGGCTAATCCAGCCAGCTGGTGAAGCCCTCGACCGGCTCGCGCTCCGGCACGAGCCGGTTGGCGGGCGCATCCGGATCGGCCTTGCCGAGCGCGATGCCGCAGACGACGACCTCGCTCTGCGGGATGGAAAGCTCGCGCCGCACGATCCCGTGGAAACGGGCGAAGATCGCCTGCGGGCAGGAATCGAGGCCGTGCCCCTGCGCCGCGATCAGCAGGGTCTGGATGAAGGCGCCGAGGTCGAGCCAGGAGCCGATCTCGAGATCGCGATCGACCGTCAGCATCAACGCGACCGGCGCACCGAAGAAGCGCAGGTTCGCCTCGGTCTGGCGGCGCATGCCGGCATGGTCGCCCTTGGCGACGCCAAGCAGGCCGTAGAGGTCCCAGCCGACCTTGCGGCGCCGCGAGAGATAGGGCTCGCGGAAGGTCACCGGATAGTAGCGATACTCCTCCTCGCGCGGGGAGGGATCGTCGAGCGCGGCGGCGACCAGCGCGGTCTCCAGCCTGGCGCGGGTCCTGGGCCCGAGCACGCGCAGGCGCCAGGGCTGCATGTTGGTGCCGCTCGGTGCCCGCGCCGCCAGTTCGATCAGACGGCGCACCAAGGCGGGATCGACGGGATCAGGCAGGAAGGCGCGCACGGCGCGGCGGCTGGCGATGGCCTTCTCGACCGCCTCAGCCGCCGCTGCACTCATGCGCTGAGCGGCTGGCGCGCCGCCAGGAAGGCCTCGTGCTCGCGGATCAGATCGCCGTCGAGCGCCTTGGCAATCAGCTTGCGAGTGTTGTCAAGGCCATAGATCGCGGCGAAGGAGCCGAAGCGCGGGCCCTGATCCTCGCCGAACATCACCTGGTAGATCGCCTTCCACCAGTCGCCGGAGACGCCGGGCCGCTCAGGTGTCGCATTCTTGGCCGCGAGGTTCTGGTAGCGCGGGATGGCGCGCGCCACGTCGAGCGCTGCGTCCTGCACGGCTTCGGCGCCCGCATCCGCCGGCAACGTGGCGAGCGCGGCGTCGAGCGCGATGAAGGCGGCGCGTTCGGTCTCGTCGGCAGGGCGATAGTGCTTGGCCGGCTTCACGAAGTCTCTGAAGTAGGCCAGGGCGTAGCCGACCAGCGCATCGAGCCGCGGATGCGTCTGCGGCGAGATGCCGGGCGCATAGCGCTGCAGGAAGCCCCAGAGCACGGCCTTGTCCTCGGAATTCGCGACGGCGACGAGGTTCATCAGCAGCGAGAACGAGATCTGCGTACGCACCGCATTGTCGCCCGCGCCGGTGGCGACCACCTCCGGCTGCGGCGGCGTGCCGGCATGGATGTGCCAGACCGGGTTGCCGAGCCGGTTCTTCCAGTCCTGCCGGTCATAGCCGCCGAGGAACTGCAGATAGTCGTCGACCGCGCGCGGGATCACGTCGAAATGCAGCTTCTTGGCCTCGCGCGGGCGCGAGTACATGAACAGCGCAAGCGACTCCGGCGGGCCGTAGCTCAGCCAGTCCTCGATGGTGAGGCCATTGCCCTTCGACTTCGAGATCTTCTGGCCCTGCTCGTCGAGGAAGAGCTCGTAGTTGAAGCCTTCCGGCGGCGTGCCGTCGATGGCGCGGGCGATCTGCGAGGAGACCTTGACCGAGTCGATCAGATCCTTGCCGGCCATCTCGTAATCGACGCCGAGCGCGACCCAGCGCATCGCCCAGTCCGGCTTCCATTGCAGCTTGGCATGGCCGCCGGTCACCGGCGTGGTGAAACGCTCGCCGCTCTGCGGGTCGGTCCAGGTGATGGTGCCGGCCGCGACGTCGCGCGCCTCGATCGGCACCTGCATGACGATCCGGGTCTTGGGGTGGATCGGCAGGAAGGGCGAATAGGTCGCGGCGCGTTCCTCGCGCAGGGTCGCCAGCATGATCGACATGATCTTGTCGAAGCGGGCCAGCATCTTGAGCAGGGTCGCGTCAAACTCGCCGGCGCGATAGGCGTCGGTCGAGGACTTGAACTCGTAGTCGAAGCCGAACTGGTCGAGGAAGGCGCAGAGCCGGGCGTTGTTATGCCGGCCGAACGAGTCATGCGTGCCGAACGGGTCCGGCACCTCGGTCAGCGGCTTGCCGAGATGCTGCGCCAGCAGCTCCTTGTTCGGGACATTGTCCGGCACCTTGCGCAGGCCGTCCATATCGTCCGAGAAGGCGATCAGCCTCGTCGGGATCGCGCCGTCGGTCAGCACCTGAAAGGCGTGACGGACCATCGAGGTGCGCGCGACCTCGCCGAACGTGCCGATATGCGGCAGACCGGACGGGCCGTAACCGGTCTCGAACACCACCTCCTGCTTGCCCGATTTCTGCAGCCGCGCGACGAGCTTCTTGGCTTCCTCGAACGGCCAGGCGGCCGAGACGCGGGCGGCTTCGATCAGCGCGGGTTCGAAAGCGGACATTTTGGCTTCAGGTCTCGCAAGATGGGGCAGGGAAGGGCGCGGTTTCGCAGATATGCGCGTGCGGCGCAACAAGCGCGGCGCCATCTGCCGGCAAGATGGAAAACGCCTGCCTGAAAAAGCGGCAGACAACCCTGGCCGGTCGATTGACTCCCGATAGGCGCCCGTTAGCGTCGTCGTACAACATAAGCAGGGGTCGGCTTCGATGGTTCGTGAGGTGAAGTGGGGGATGTCCGGCTCGCGGCGGGCCGGCACGGATTTGGCGCGGGCATTCAGCCGGCGCGCGGCGCTGGCCGGCGCAGCGGCTTTGGCCCTTGGCGCAATGTCCCCGGCGCAGGCGCAAACTGCGGTCAAGTTCACCCTCGACTGGGTGTTCCAGGGGCCGACCTCGCCCTTCCTGGTGGCGCTGGAGAAGGGCTACTACAAGGCCGAGGGGCTCGACGTGACCATGGACCCCGGCCAGGGCTCGGCCGGCGCGGTCCAGCGCGTCGCCACCGGCGCCTACGATATTGGTTTCTCCGATGTGAACTCGCTGATCGAGTACAACGCCAAGAACGTGGGCAAGGAAATCCTCTGCGTCTTCATGGCCTATGATTTCCCGCCCTTCGGCGTGCACACGCTGAAGAAGACGGGAATCTCGAAGCCTGCCGATCTCGCCGGCAAGAAGCTCGGCGCGCCGGTGTTCGATGCGTCCTTCCGGCTCTTCCCCGCCTTCGCCAAGAAGGTCGGCATCGACGCCAAGAGCGTCAATCACGTCAACCTGACGCCGCAACTGCGCGAGCAGTCGATGGTGCAGGGCACGGTCGATTTCATCAGCGGCCACTTCTTCTCGTCCGTGCTCGACCTGAAGGCGCGCGGCGTGAAGCAGGAGGACATCGTCTCCTTCAACTACTCCGACTACAAGATGGACGTGTACGGTAACGGCATCATCGTCTCGCCGGCCTTCGCCGAGAAGCCGGAGGTGGTGAAGGGGTTCCTGCGCGCCACCGCCAAGGCCTGGAAGGAAGTCGCCGCCAATCCGGCCGTCGGCCTCGCGGCGGTGAAGAAGCGCGATCCGCTGATCGACGAGAAGCTGGAAGCCGAGCGCCTCGACCTGTCGCTGAAGATGAACGTGCTGACGCCCTTCGTGAAGGAGAACGGCATGGGCGATGTCGACCCCGCGCGCTTCGCCCGCTCGGTCACTGACGTTGCCGACGCCTTCGGCCTGCCGTCCGCACCGGCGCCGGACAAGGTGTTCTCAAACAAATACCTGCCGCCCAAGGCGGAGCGCATGGTCGCGCCGTGAGGAGCGGCCGCGACCTGTCCCCTCTCCCCTTGCGGGAGAGGGTTGCGGTGAGGGGTCTCACGACCTTTCCGCGTCATGGTCGGGCTTGTCCCGACCATCCACGTCTTCCTTCCTGCAATGCGGTGTTCAAGACGTGGATGCTCGCCACAAGGGCGAGCATGACGGATAGACCTGCACGACCCCTCATCCGGCCCTTCGGGCCACCTTCTCCCGCAAGGGGAGAAGGGAGTGTCGGCGCTCGTCCGACAGCCTTGGCACAAGCCCGAGAATGACGCCCTCCATGCCGGCTTCCACCGACACCCCCCTCGTCGAACTGCGCAAGGTCAGCCTCGCCTATGGCAGCGGCCCCTCGCGCATGCTGGCGCTGGAGGATGCGACGCTCGACATCGCCAAGGGCGAGTTCATCGCCGTGGTCGGCCCCTCCGGCTGCGGCAAGTCCACGCTGATGAAGCTGGTCACCGGTTTGCTGCCGCCGAGCGGCGGCGAAGTCCGGGTCCACGGCAAGCCGGTCAAGGGCCCGATCCGCGGCGTCGGCATGGCCTTCCAGGCGCCGACGCTGATGCCCTGGCGCACGACGCGCGACAATATCCTCTTGCCGCTCGAAGTGGTCGAGCCGCACAAGCGCCGCTTCCGGGCGAACAAGGTGGAATATATCGAGCGGGTCGAGAAGCTGCTCGCCTCGGTGGGCCTCGGCGGCTTCGGCGACAAGTTCCCCTGGCAGCTTTCCGGCGGCATGCAGCAGCGCTCCAGCCTGTGCCGGGCGCTGGTGCACGAGCCCGAAATCCTGATGCTCGACGAGCCCTTCGGCGCGCTCGACGCCTTCACCCGCGAGGAGCTCTGGGGCGTGATGCAGGCGCTCTGGCTGGAGCGCCGCTTCACCGCCGTGCTGGTGACACACGACCTGCGCGAGGCGGTCTATCTCGCCGACACCGTCTATGTGATGAGCCGCCGGCCCGGACGGATCGTCAAGGTCAGCAAGATCGAGCTGCCGCGCCCGCGCACGCTGGAGACGACCTTCACCGCCGAATTCGTCGACATCGTCCACGACCTGCGCGAGCGCATCCATATGGAGCATGCATGATGCAGCCCCCGGCGGGATCGAAAAATGACTGATCGGCAGAGGCAGGTCCTGCTCGTCGCCATGCCCTGGCTCGCCATGGCGGGGCTGCTGCTGCTCTGGGAGCTCGCCTGCATCGTCTTCGAGGTGCCGGAGATCCTGGCGCCGCGGCCGACACGGATATTCGAGGTGATGGTCCAGCGCTGGGACATCCTCCTGAAATACTGCCTGGAGACCTTGTGGACGACGGCGATCGGCTTCGTGCTGGCGATCGGCTTCGGCGTGCTGCTTGGCCTTGCCGTCGGCGCCTCGCCCTTCGTCTATTCCGGGCTCTACCCGCTGCTGATCGCCTTCAACGCGGTGCCAAAAGTCGCGATCGTGCCGATCCTGATGATCTGGCTCGGCGTCGGAGCGCTGCCGGCGATCATCACCGCTTTCGTCATCTCCTTCTTCCCGATCGTGGTGAACGTTGCGACCGGCCTCGCCACGATCGAGCCGGAGATGCGCGACGTGATGCGCTCGCTCGGCGCCAGCCAATGGGAAATCCTGACCAAGGTCGGCGTGCCGCGGGCGATGCCCTATCTGTTCGCCAGCCTGAAGGTGGCGGTGACGCTCGCCTTCATCGGCTCGGTGATCTCCGAGACGGTCGGCGGCAATCGCGGCATCGGCTTCCTGATGCTCTCGGCCGGCGCGCGCAACGATTCCGCCACCACTTTCGCCGGCCTCTTCGCCATCGCGATCATGGGCGTGCTGATGTACGCCGCCTGCGCCTTGGTCGAGCGCCGGATGACGCGCTGGGCCTTCCGCGGCGAGATCGTCGGCTGAGGCGATCCTCAGCGGCTAGTGACAGAACGGCTTTGCAACAATATACAGTCAATCCATTCAGTGCTTCGCTTCACGACGGATCGCATCAATGGATTGGCTCCCTGACCTGACCCAGAGCGACAAGCCGCGCTATCTCGCCATCGCCGATCGCATTGCCGCAGATATCGCGGCAGGCGCACTCGCGGCCGGCGAGAGGTTGCCGCCGCAGCGCCGGCTGGCCGAGGCGCTCGCCGTCGACTTCACCACAGTGGCGCGCGGCTATGTCGAGGCGCAGCGGCGCGGGCTGGTCGAGTCGCGTGTCGGGCAGGGGACCTTCGTCAAAGCGGTGCCCGTGAAAGCCGCGGCGCCGGACAAGCGCTCCATTCCGGGACCTCCGGTGCCGGAATTGGTCGATCTCTCGATGACTCTGCCGCCGGAGCCTGACGATCCGGCGCTGGTCGCCCGCCTGCGGCAGGGCATGGTCGAAGTCGCTGAGCGGCTGGTCAGCCTGTTGCGCTATCAGCCGCTGGGTGGCTCGCCGGCCGACAAGGCCGCGGCTGCGCTCTGGCTCGGCCGGCGCGGCCTGACGCCGGCGCCCGAGCAACTCTTCGTCGTGCCGGGTGCGAATGCGGCGCTGCTGGCGATCCTGAGCAGTCTTGCGAAGCCAGGCGATGCCGTGCTGTGCGAGGCGTTGACCTATCCCGGCATCCGCTCGATCTGCGCCCAGCTCGGCCTGCCGCTGACGGGGCTGACGATGGATCGCGATGGACTCGATCCCGCGGCCTTCGCCGAAGCCTGTGCGCGCCTGAAGCCGAAGGCGCTTTATCTCAATCCTGTCCTGCAGAACCCGACGACGATCACCATGCCGGAGCGGCGGCGTGGCGAGATCGCGGGAATCGCCCGTCGCCATGGCGTCGCGATCATCGAGGACGATGCCTATGGCTTTGTGCCGATGACGGCGCCTGCGCCCTTTGCCGCGCTCGCGCCCGATCTGACCTGGCACATTGCCGGCCTGTCGAAATGCCTCGGAGCCGGCCTGCGGCTCGCCTATGTCGTCGTCCCGGATCTCCGTTCCGGCTGGCCGTTCGCGGCCGCGCTGCGCGCCAGCAGCATCATGGCCTCGCCACTGACCGCGGCGCTGGCGACGCGCTGGATCGAGGATGGCAGTGCCGATGCGCTGCTCGCCTTCATCAGGACGGAGACGGCGGCGCGGCAGCGGCTCGCGGCCGAAATCCTGCCGACGCGCCTGTGCCGGACTGATCCGCTGAGCTTCAATCTCTGGCTGGAATTGCCGCCGCCCTGGACCCGCGCCGCCTTCACCGGGCAGATGCAGGCGACCGGGATCGGCATCGTCGCCAGCGACGCCTTTGCCACGAAAGGGCCGGCGCCGGAGGCGGCCCGCATCTGCCTCGGCGGGCCGATCGGCCGCAAGGCGCTCGGCGATGTGCTCGCCTTCATGGCGCATGCACTGGAGCAAGCTCCGGAAGCGAGTGTCCGCGCGCTCTAGTTGGATCTGGCCTGTGCCGAGCACATGGCCTGCGACAGCGCTGCATGATCGCGCGTATTGACTGCAATCAATATCAGCGTTATGTAGCGGTCAATCTCCGGTGAATGCAGTCAATAACGGCGCTTCACCGCAAGGAGGATGACATGGCACATCAGCATTGGCCGGCGCTGTCCCCGCTCAAGACCGGCCTGCGCGGCCGCTGCCCGCGCTGTGGCGAGGGCCAGCTCTTCGACGGCTTCCTGACGCTGAAGCCGCGCTGCGAGGCCTGCGGGCTCGACTATTCCTTCGCCGATCCGGCGGACGGTCCGGCCTTCTTCGTGATGATGTTCGTCTGCGTCCCGGCGGTCGCCTTCCCGCTCTGGCTGGAGCTGAGCTACCAGCCGCCGACCTGGGTGCATCTGGTCACGACCTTGCCGCTGGTGCTGCTGACCTGCATCCCGCCCTTGCGCCCGCTGAAGGGCTGGCTCGTCGCTTCGCAGTATTTCTACAAGGCCGAGGAAGGGCGCCTGGCCAAGCCGAGCCAGCCTGCCAAGGATGAGGCTCAGAACGGGCTGACCGGGAAGAACCGGATGAACAGCCTGGCATAGGTGCCGTCGTCCCAGAGGCCCTGCAGCGCATAGTCTATCGCCCGCTTCAGCGCGAGCTCGTCCTTGCGCAGCAGGAAGCCGACGCCTTCGCCGAAATAGCGCGCTTCGAGATAGGGGCCGCCGGCGAAGGCGAATTCGTTGCCGCCGCGCCCGGCGATGGTCAGGGCCAGCGCGACCCCGTCTCCGAAGACATATTCAGCATCGCCGCTGCGCAGCAAGGCAAGGGCTGCCTGCAGATCCGGTGCCGTGCGGCGCTGGATGAAGGGCGCGAGGCGTTCGAGGAAGGCCTCATGCGCCGTGCCCGAAACCACGGCGACGCGCGTACCGCGTAAGCTCCCCAGTTCGAGATCCGCCCGGGCATTGCCGCGCGTCGTCAGCAGACGTGCCGGTGAGCGGTGATAGGTCTGGCTGGCGGCGAAGCGGGTGCGCAGCTCGCTCGTGACCGGGATCGCGGCGGCGAGGACGTCGCCGCGTCCTTCCGCCAACGAATCCAGCAGGGTGTCGAAGCGGCGCGCCTGGATGGTGCAGCTCAAGGCGAGCTTCTCGCAGACCGCGCGGGCGAGCTCGACCGAGAAGCCGGTGATGCCGCCTTCCGGCGTGGCGAAATGCATCGGCGGGAAATCATCGTCGGTCAGGAAGCGGATCACCCGCGGCGGGCCGGGATCGGGCCGCTCGACCCGGACATTGGGGTCCCAATAGTTCGGTACGACATAGGTCGCGGCCGGCTGCGACTGGGCCCTTGCGCCCACCGAAGGCAGGAGCAGCAGGGCGGCGAGGACGCTGGTCGTCAGTACCTTGGCGATGCGGGCGAACATCGCCTGTATCTGGCGTCAGGGCGGGGCGGGGATCAAGGGGGAGAGGCTCGTCATTCTCGGGCGGAGCGAAGCGCAGACCCGAGAAGCTCCTGACCAGAGGGCGCCAATTGGAGCCTCTTCCGGCCTGAGATGCTCGGGTCAAGCCCGAGCACGACGCGCGTCTTTCACCCGAGCACCCCGGCCGTCGCCTTCGCGCCAGTTCGGAACAGGCTGTCGAGATGCCCGGCGACGGCCTGCGTGAAGCGCGGCTCGCGCGGCAGGTCGTCGCCGAAGATCGCGCCGATGCCGAACAGGGCCGTGCTCAGTGCCACCGCGTCCCGGCCGAGAGCCTTGGCGCGGATCGCGAACTCGCCGGCGAGCGGGTCGCGCACGTCGATCGGCTCGCCCTTCTCGTCGGTGCCGGTAACATAGGCCATCCAGGCGGCGACGCCGAGCGCGAGATGATCGATCGGGGCACCCGTCTTCAGACGCTCGCGGATCGTGCCGAGCAGGCGCTGCGGCAGCTTCTGCGAGCCATCCATGGCGATCTGCCAGGTGCGGTGCCTGATCGCCGGGTTCTGGAAGCGGGCAAGCAGATCGCCGGCATAACTCTTCAGGTCGACGCCCTGCGGGGCAGGAACGGTCGGGATGATCTCGCTCCAGAGCCCTTGCAGGAAGCGGGCGAAGACCGGATCGCCGCTCGCCGCCGCGACCGTCTCATGCCCGGCGAGATAGCCGAGATAAGCGAGGCTCGAATGCGCGCCGTTGAGCATGCGCAGCTTCATGAACTCGAAGGGCGCGACCTCCGAGACCATCTGCGCACCGACGTCGTGCCAGCGCGGCCGGCCGGCGGCGAAGACGTCCTCCACCGCCCATTGCCGGAAGGGCTCGCCGATCACCGGGGCGGCGTCGTCGAGGCCGAGCAGGCTGGCGACCTCGGCGATGTCGGCGTCCGTCGTCGCCGGCACGATGCGGTCGACCATGGTCGACGGAAAGGCACCGTTGGACCCGATCCAGGCGGCGAGGGCATCGTCGCGCAGCGCCGCGAAGTCGCGGACGAGGCCGGCCAGGACATGGCCGTTGGCGGGGAGATTGTCGCAGCAGAGCGCGGTGAACGGAGCCAGGCCCTCGGCCTTGCGGGCGGCAAGGCCGGCGACGATCAGGGCGACAGCCGAGCGGGGCGCGTCGGGATGTTCGAGGTCGTGGACGATATCGGGGTGGTCGGCCTTCAGCCTGCCGGTCGCCGGATCATGGCAATAGCCCTTCTCAGTGACGGTGAGCGAGACGATCTTCGTCTCGGCGGCGGCGAGCCTTGCGACCAGTGCGCGGGGGTTCTCGGGCGCGACGAGGACATCGAGCACCGAGCCGATCACCCTCAGTTCCGGGCCGGCCGGGGCGCGCTTCAGGAAGGTGTAGAGCCCGTCCTGGGGCTTCAGCCGGTCACGCTGGTCGGGGCGCTGGAGGCTGGCGCCGGTGATGCCCCAGGCGCCGAACTCCCGCTCCAATGCATCGTCGGTGAACTCGCATAGATGGGCGCGAGTGAAGGCGCCGAGGCCGAGATGGACGATGCCAGGCTGGAGTTTGCTGCGGTCATAGCCCGGCCGCCTGACGGCGGCGGGGAGAGCGGCGAGCGTGGCGGAGGACAGACGGGTCAATGGAACAGCCTCGGCAGCCAGAGGGAGATGCCGGGGACATAGGTCACGAGCAGGAGCACGGCAACCGAGGCACCATAGAACGGCCAGATCGTCCGCATGGATTCGCCGATCGAGATGCGCCCGATGGCGCAGGCCACGAACTGCACCGAGCCGACCGGCGGGGTGTTGAGTCCGATGCCGGCATTGAGGATCAGGATCACGCCGAAATGGATCGGGTCGACGCCGAAGGCCTTCACCACAGGCAGGAAGATCGGCGTGCAGATGATGATCATCGGCGCCATGTCCATGAAGGTGCCGAGCACCAGCAGGATGATGTTGACCATCAGCAGGATGACGATCGGATTGTCCGAGACCGCCTTCATCGCCGCGATCGTGGCCTGCGGCACCTGCAGGAAGGCCATCAGCCAGCCGAAGGAGCCGGCGGCGCCGATCACCAAGAGCACCATGGCGGTGGTGCGCACCGCCCCGAGCGTCGCCTCGACGAAGGCCGTCCAGGTCAACTGGCGATAGACCAGGATGGTGACGAGGATGGCGTAGACCACCGCGACGCAGGAGGATTCCGTCGCGGTGAAGATGCCGGAGCGGACGCCGCCGAAGATGATGCCGATCAGCAGGATGCCAGGCAGGGCGAGGACGACATAGCGGCCGACGGCGGCAAAGCCGGGGAAAGCCTCGCGCGGATAGCCGCGTTTCACCGCGACCGCCCAGGCGGCGACCATCAGCGAAGCGCAGAGCAGCAGGCCCGGCACGACGCCGGCGGTGAACAGGTCGGCGATCGAGAGATTGCCGCCCGCCGAGAGCGAATAGATGATCATGTTGTGCGAGGGCGGGATCAAAAGCGCGATGATCGCCGCATTCGCGGTGACGTTGACGGCGTAGTCGGCATCGTAGCCGCGTTTCTTCATCTGCGGGATCATCAGCCCGCCGACCGCCGACGCATCGGCCACCGCCGAGCCGGAGATGCCGCCGAAGAGCGTGCAGGTCACGACATTGACCTGCCCGAGCCCGCCGCGCAGATGGCCGACCAGGCTCGCCGCCATCTGGATCAGGCGCTCGGCGATGCCGCCGCGGATCATCAGGTCGCCGGCATAGATGAAGAACGGGATCGCCATCATGGCGAAGGCGTTCATGCCGGAATTCATCTGCTGGAAGACGACGACCGGCGGCAGGCCCATATAGATCACGGTCGCGACCGAGGCGATGCCGAGGCAGAAGGCGACGGGCACGCCGATCAGCAGGAGCAGCGAGAAGGTGCCGAAGAGAACCCAGAGTTCCACGATCAGACCTCCTGCTCGGAACCGAAATGGCCGAAGCCGAGCGGGGCCTGTTTCTCGCCGGTGACGAAGAGCAGCATCTTCTCGAGTGCGAACAGGGCGATCAGCGCACCGCCGGCGGCGATCGGGACATAGTCCCAGCCGCGCGAGATGCCGATGATCGGCATGCGGTCGCTCCAGGTCCCGGCGGCGAGCTGGCTGCCATAGACCAGCATGGCGAGGCCGAAGGCGCAGACCAGGCCCTCGCCGATCAGGATCAGCGCGGCACGCACCGGCGGCGGCGACATGGCGAGGCCAACCTCGAAGCCGAGATGGTCGCTCTCGCGCACGCCGACGGCGGCGCCGAGCAGGATGAACCAGGACATCAGGAAGAGCGAGCCGGCCTCGACCCAAGTCGGCGTGTCGTTGAGGACATAGCGGCCGAACACCCCCCAGGCGACCATCACCGTCATCAGCACGAGGCCGGCGCCGGCGGTGAACAAGGCGTAGAGGCTGAGCTTGGCGCCGAGGCGCGTCAGAAGCGCGGTGAAGGCGTGCATGGGATGTCCAGGGATGACGAGGGCGAAGGCCGGCCTTTCGTCATTGCGAGCGAAGCGAAGCAATCCAGGGGAGCGTAGAGCACTGCCGCCCCTGGATCGCTTCGTCGCTATGCTCCTCGCAATGACGCGCAAGAGCTGCGCCGGCCGAGGGGCCGGCGCAGGAAATCACTTCACCGCCTGGATGGCGGCGACCATGTCCTTGAGCTTCGCGTCGGTGACGAACTTGTCGTAGACCGGCTTCATCGCGTCGATGAAGGGCTGCTTCTCGACCGCGTTGATCTGGGCGCCGCCGGCCTTGACCTTGGCTTCCGAGGCCTTCTCGCGGGCGTCCCAGAGCTCGCGCATCTTGGCGACCGATTCCTTCGCGGCGGCCTTGATCAGCGCCTGGTCGGCAGCGTTGAACTTCTCGAAGCTCTTCTTCGACATCACCAGCACCTCCGGCGAGAGCGTGTGCTCGGTCTGCGAATAGAACTTCGAGACCTCGAAATGCCGGGTCGATTCATAGGACGGCCAGTTGTTCTCGGCGCCATCGATGACGCCGGTCTGCAGGGCCGAATAGACCTCGCCGAACGGCATCGGCGTGGCGTTGGCGCCGAGCGCGGAGACCAGCGCGACGAACATGTCCGACTGCTGCACGCGGATCTTCATGCCCTTCATGTCGGCCGGGCTGTTGATGGGGCGCTTGGAATTATAGAACGAGCGCGAGCCGGAATCGTAGAAGGCGAGGCCGATCAGGTCGTGCTTCTCGAACTCCTTGAGCAGGTCGTCGCCGATCTTGCCGTCCATGACCTTCCGCATATGGTCGACCGAGCGGAAGATGAAGGGCAGCGAGGGTACGTTGGTCGCCGGGATCAGGTTGTTGAACGGCGCCATGTTGATGCGGTTGATGTCGATGACGCCGAAGCGGGTCTGGTCGATCGTGTCCTTCTCCTGGCCGAGCTGGGCCGAGTGGAAGACGTTGATCTTGATCCGCCCCTGAGTCCGCTCCTCGAGCAGCTTGCCCATGTGGCGCACGGCCTCGACCGTCGGATAGTCGGTTGGGTGGATGTCGGTCGAGCGCAGGGTGACGTTCTGCGCTTGTACCGAGGTCGCGAGCAGCGCGGCGAAGGCGACGCCGGCGAGCGCGGAGAAACTCCGTCGATTGAGCATGGTCTTGTCCTCTCCCCAAAATGATCGCCGGCTTATTCCGGTCGTTCTTGTCCCCTGACGGGAGCCGCGCCGGCACGGCCGGCACGGCGATCTTTCACAAAAATTCCGCCCGCATCGGCGTGAAGGAATCGATCAATTGCCCGGCCTCGATATTGACGACGCCATGGACGAGATTCTCGGGCACGAAGAAGGTGTCGCCGGCGACAAGCCGGCTAGTCTGGCCGTCGATGGTGACGTCGAAGACGCCGCTCTCGACATAGGAAGCCTGGCGGTGCGGATGCTGATGCGCTTTGCCGATCGCGCCGGTCTCGAAGGCGACGCGCACGACCATCAGGTCCGGGCCATACGCCATGATCTTGCGCCTGACGCCGGGCTCGGTTGGCTCCCAGGCGATCTCGGCATCATGCTGGAAGAAGGAGTTGAGACGGTCGCTCATCGCGCCAGCCAGCCTCCGTCGACGGGAAGGATCGCGCCGTGGATGTAGGCTGCGGCATCGCTCGCCAGGAACACTGCCGCGCCGCCGATATCGGACGGCTTGCCCCAGCGCCCGGCCGGGATGCGCGCGAGGATTGCGGCGTTGCGGTCGGGATCGGCGCGCAGGGCCTCGGTGTTGTTACTCTCGACATAGCCTGGCGCGATCGCATTCACATTGATGCCCTTGGCCGCCCATTCGCAGGCGAGCAGCCGTGTCAGCCCGGCGAGCCCGCTCTTGCTCGCGGTGTAGGAGGCGACGCGGATGCCGCCCTGGAAGGAGAGCAGCGAGGCGATGTTGACGATGCGCCCGCTGCGGCCGGCCGCGAGCGCGGCTTTGGCGAAGGCCTGGGCCAGGAAGAAATTGGCCTTGAGGTTGAGGTTCATCACCTCGTCCCAATCGCTCTCGCTGAAATCGAGCGCGTCCGCCCGGCGGATGATGCCGGCATTGTTGACGAGGATGTCGAGCGGGCCGGCGAGCGCCTGAGCCTGCTCGATCACCCGCGCCGCGATGCCCTCCTGCTGGAGATCGACCTGGAGCGCGAAGCTGGTCCCACCTGCCTCCGCGATCAGTTTCTCCGTCTCGGCCATGCTCGAGCGCCCGGCCGCGACGACCCTCGCCCCAGCCTCAGCCAAGGCCAGTGCGATGCCCTGGCCGATGCCGGTATTGGCGCCGGTGACCAGTGCCGTGCGGCCGTCCAGCGAGAAGGGCGAGCGCGCGGCCATCAGCGCAGCGTCTCCACCGGGGCGGCATCCATGTCGGTGAACTCGACATTGTCGCCGGCCATGGCCCAGACGAAGGAATAGTTCGAGGTGCCGCAGCCGCAATGGATCGACCAGTTCGGCGAGATCACGGCCTGCTCGTTGGCGACAAGCAGATGCCGGGTCTGCTGCGGCTCGCCCATGAAGTGGAAGACGCGATGGGCTGGGTCGAGGTTGAAGTAGAGATAGGCCTCCATCCGCCGGGTATGGGTGTGGCAGGGCATGGAGTTCCAGACCGAGCCTGGCTCCAGCGCGGTCATGCCCATCACCAGCTGGTTGGTACCGGTTGAGTTCGGCATGATGTATTGCCGGATGGTGCGCTTGTTCGAGGTCTCGCTCGCGCCGAGATGGATGGTGTTGGCGTCATCCTTGCGGATGAGCTGGTGCTTGGCTTCGCGATGGGCCGGGGCGCTGGTCAGGTAGAATTTGGCCGGGTTGGCGGGATCGGCGCTGGCGAAGGAAACTTCTTTCGCACCGAGCCCGACATAGAGCGCGTCGAGATTGGGCAAGTCGAAGCGCTCGCCGTCGATGGCGACCGAGCCGGCGCCGCCGAGATTGATCACCCCGAGCTCGCGGCGCGCCAGGAAGAAGGGCGTGCCGGTCGGCGGGAACGGATCGAGCGTGAGCGGCTTGGCTGCCGGCGTCGCGCCGCCGACGACCATGCGGTCGTAATGGCTGTAGGTCAGCGTGACCTCGCCCGGCACGAAGATGCGCTCGATCAGGAAGTCCTGACGCAGCGTCTCGGTGTCGTAGCCGCGCACATCACGGGGATGAGCGGCCTGGCGTTCGTCGATGGTCCTGGTGGCGCTGGTCACAGCCGGTAGGCCTCCTTGGCCAGGCGATAGGCGAGATCGTGGGCGACTTCGGCGGCCTCGTCCTCGTCGAGCCGGTGCTCGGCGACGAGCTTGGCGAGGTAGTGGCAGTCCATCCGGCGGGCGACGTCGTGGCGCGCGGGGATCGAGAGATAGGCGCGGGTGTCGTCGTTGAAGCCGACGGTGTTGTAGAAGCCGGCGGTCTCGGTGGTGAGCTCGCGGAAGCGCAGCATCGCCTCGGGCGCATCGAGGAACCACCAGCCCGGTCCGAGCTTCAGCGCCGGGTAATGGCCGGCGAGCGGGGCGAGCTCGCGCGAATAGCTGGTCTCGTCGAGGGTGAAGGCGATGACGGTGAGGTTCGGCTCGTTGCCGACCGCGTCGAGCAGGGGCTTCAGCGCCGAGACATAGTCCATGCCGCGCGGGATGTCGGCGCCCATGTCGCGGCCAAACTGCTCGAACAGATATGGGTTGTGGTTGCGATAGGAGCCGGGATGGATCTGCAGCACGAGCCCGTCATCGAGGCTCATCTTCGCCATCTCGGTCAGCATCTGGCCGCGGAAGAGATCGGCATCCTCGGCCGAGAACTTGCCCTTCAGGATCTTGGCGAAGAGCTTTTCGCACTCGGCTGGCGTCAGGTTGGCGGTACGCGCCGTAGCATGGCCGTGATCGGAGGAAGTCGCTCCGCGCTCGATGAAATAGCCGCGGCGCTTGCGATGGGCTTCGAGATAGCCGTTCCAGCTCGTGACATCCTCGCCGGTCAGCTCGCCGAACTGCGTAAGATTGTCCTTGAAGCCCTCGAATTCGGGATCGACGACGCTGTCGGGACGATAGGCCGTGACGACCTTGCCGCCCCAGCCGGACTCCCTGATCATGTCATGCCATGTCAGCGGGTCGAGTGCGCCCTCGGTCGTCGCGATCGCCTCGATCCTGAAGCGCTCGAACAGCGCACGCGGGCGCATCGCGTCCTGCTCCAGCTGCTCGGCGATACGGTCATAGATGCGGTCGGCGCTCTCGGCCGAGAGGCGCTCGGTGATGCCGAAGATCGAGAAGGCGGCATGCTCGAACCAGAGCCTCGTCGGCGTGCCCCGGAACAGGTGCCAGTTGCTGGCGAAGAGCTTCCAGATCTGACGCGGGTCGCCCTCGACCGTGTCTGCCCCTTGGCCATCCTTGCGGGCGATGCCGAGCTGCTCGAGCCGGATGCCCTGCGAATAGAGCATGCGGAAGATGTAGTGGTCCGGCTTGACGAACAGCGTCGCCGGATCGGGGAACGGCTTGTCCTCGGCGAACCAGCGCGGGTCGGTGTGGCCATGCGGCGAGATGATCGGCAGGTCGCGGACTCCGGCATAGAGACGGCGCGCGATGCCGCGCGTCACCGGTTCGGCAGGCAAAAGACGATCGTCATGCAGCAGCATCGCTGGCGTTTCCTCTGTCGGGCCGGACCATAGGGCCGGCGCTGGTGAGACGTCAATATACTAATATACTAGTATGTGCGGCCCGCTCGTGTTACGCCCTGATTGGCCGCGGGGCACGCAACGTGGTCCAATAAGGCAGTGATCATGGCCGGGATAGGACGATGTCGGAGGCGCTAGGGACAGGCGAGACTGGGGCTTTGCGCCGCGAGCGCAAGCCGCAGCGCCTCGCCGGAGCGTCGGCAGGGCGCGCGACGGCCGCCTCCGTCGTGCAGGACGAGCTTCGCCGCGAGATCCTCGACATGGTTTTGCGACCTGGCGTGCCGCTGTCCGAGAAGGACCTCACCACCCGCTTCGGCATGAGCCGCACCCCGGTGCGCGAGGCGCTGATTCGGCTGAAGGAGGAGGGCCTCGTCGAGATCTTTCCACAGGCCGGCACCTTCGTCGCCCGAATCCCGGCAGGGGCGATTCCCGAGGCGGTTTTCATCAGGCAGGCGCTGGAATGCGCCACGGTCGAGGTGCTGGCGCGGACCGCGAGCGCCGACGACATCGCCCGGCTCGATGCGACGATCGCCGTGCTGCACGAGTCGCATGAGGCTGGCGACCAGGAGCGCTTCCATCTCGCTGACGAGGAATTCCATGAGGCGCTCGCCGACATCGCCGGCTATCCCGGCGTCTGGAAGCTCGCCCAGGCGGCCAAGAGCCAGATCGACCGCTGCCGGCGGATGACGCTGCCGGTACCGGGGCGGATGGCGATGGTGATCCGCGAGCACCTCGCCATCGTCGACGAGATCAGGCGGCACGACGCCTCGGCCGCAGTCGTCGCGATGCGCCAGCATTTGGGCACGCTGCTGCCCGACCTCGTGCATCTCAAGGCGAGCTACCCGGATTATTTTGTTTGATGAAAGTCCGTCATTCTCGGGCGGAGCGGAGCGCAGACCCGAGAATCTCATGACAAGAAGGCGCTGGTCGGCGCCTCTTCCGGCCTGAGATGCTCGGGTCGAGCCCGAGCATGACGTGCCCTTCAGCGCTCTTGCCTCCTGCTTCGTTCCCGCGCCATCTTGCGCCGCAACGACATGGAGGCGGACGATGACGACGCGGCGCGATCTTCTGGCGGGAGCGGGCCTTGCCGCACTCGCGACCCAGCTTCCGCTCGCCGCGCTCGCGCAGGCCAAGGACAGCGTCACCATCGGCATGACGCTGGAGCCACCGACCCTCGATCCGACCTCGGGAGCGGCGCAGGCGATTCGTGAGGTCGTGCTGCAGAACATCTTCGAGGGGCTGGTGGCGATGGACCGCACCGGCAAGCTGGTGCCGGCGCTGGCCGAGAGCTGGACGCTCGCGCCCGACAACCTCACCTACACCTTCAAGCTCAGGGCGAATGCGCGCTTTCATGACAGCACACCGCTCTCCTCGCGCGATGTGAAGTTCTCGTTCGAGCGCGCGGTGGCGCCCGATTCGACCAATGCCCAGCGCTGGATCTTCACGCCGATCGCGAGCATCGAGGTGCCCGATCCAGTCACCGTCGTCATCAGGCTGAAGCAGCCGACGGCGAACTTCGTCTACGGGCTCAGCTGGGGCGATGCGATCATCGTCTCCCCAGTGACCGCGGCGAACAACAAGACCAGCCCGGTCGGCACCGGCCCGTTCAAGTTCGCGCGCTGGAACCGCGGCGACCGGCTCGAGCTGGCGCGCAACGACGAGTACTGGGGCGCCAAGCCTTCTCTGGCGAAAGCGGTCTTCCGCTTCATCTCCGATCCACAGGCGCAGGTCGCTGCCTTGCGCGCCGGCGACATCGACGTCTTCACCAATCTCTCGGCGCCTGAGGCGATCCCGCAGCTCAAGGCGGATCCGAAGCTGAAGGTGACGCTCGGCAAGACCGAGGGCGAGACCATCCTCGCCATCAACAACGCCAAGGCGCCCTTCAGCGATATCCGGGTGCGCCAGGCGATCTCGCATGTGCTCGACCGCAAGACGATCGCACTCGGCATCTACGGCTTCGACGTCGACTATATCGGCAGCCATTTCTCGCCGCTGCACCCGGCCTATGTCGACCTGACCGGGGCCTATCCGGTCGACCTCGCCAAGGCGAAGGCCCTGCTCGCTGCGGCCGGCTTTCCGAGGGGCTTCGAATGCACGTTGCGTTTGCCGCCACCGGCCTATGCCAGGCGCGGCGGCGAGATCGTCGCGGCGCTGCTGGCCCAGATCGGGATCACCGCCAAGATCGAGCCGCTGGAATTCCCGCAATGGCTGGAGCGCGTGTTCAAGGCGCGGGATTTCGACCTGACGATCATCTCGCATACCGAACCGCTCGACATCGCCAACTACGCCCGCGACGACTATTATTTCCAGTACAGGAATCCCGAGTTCAAGGCGCTGATCGAGAGGATCGACCGCACCGTCGACGAGACCGAGCGCAACAAGCTCTATGGCGACGCCCAGCGCATGCTGGCGCGCGACGCGGTCAACGGCTTCCTCTTCATCCTGCCGAAGATCACGGTGACCAGGGCCGATCTGGAGGGGATGTGGACCGACTGGCCGCTGCCGCTGACGCCGCTGGCGGAGGTGCGCTGGCGCTGAGCTGATCGCCTCATATGTCAGCCCTCATCCTGAGGAGCCGCGGAGCGGCGTCTCGAAGGATGCTCCAGGTGGTTCCGGAGCCTCCTAGAGCATCCTTCGAGACGCACTCCTATGGAGTGCTCCTCAGGATGAGGGCTGAGGGGGTGTCGGGAAGGTTTAGCCCATGACCGCCTATCTGCTCCGCCGCCTCCTCTCCTTCGTCGCAACACTCCTGGGCGCGGCGATCGTCATCTTCCTGGTGCTGGAGATTCTGCCGGGCGATCCGGCGGCGGTGACGCTCGGGCTCAACGCGGCGCCGGAGGCGCTTGCGGCGCTGCGGGCCGAGATGGGGCTCGACCAGCCGGCGCTGTTGCGCTTCTTCTCTTGGCTCGCCGGGCTCGTCACCGGCGATCTCGGCCTTAGCTACACCTATCGCGTGCCGGTGACGCAATTGATCGGCGAGCGCATGGTGGTGACGCTGCCGTTGGCGTCGATGGCGATCCTGCTCGCCTCCGCCATCGGCATCCCGCTCGGGGCGCTCGCTGCGGCCAATCACAACCGGGCCGGCGATGCCGCGGTGATGGTCTTCGCCCAGGCCGGGCTCGCCATCCCGAATTTCTGGTTCGGCCTGCTGCTGGTGCTGGTCTTCGCGGTCGGGGCCGGCTGGCTGCCGGCCGGCGGCTTTCCGGGCTGGCAGGCCGGCTTCTGGCCGGCGTTGAAATCGCTGCTGCTGCCGGCGGTGGCGCTCGCTCTGCCGCAGGCGGCGATCCTCGCCCGCGTCACCCGCTCGGCCATGCTGGAGACGATGCAGGAGGACTATGTCCGCACCGCCCGCGCCAAGGGCGTCAGCCGGCGGCGCACCATGCTGCGCCATGTCCTGCGCAATGCGCTGATCCCGGTCGTGACCGTGCTCGGCCTGCAATTCTCGGTGCTGCTGGCGGGCGCGATCATCATCGAGAACGTCTTCGCCCTGCCGGGGCTGGGGCGGTTGGTCTTCCAATCGATCGCCCAGCATGACCTGATCGTGGTCAAGGACCTCGTCATGCTGTTCTCCGCGCTGGTCGTCTTCATCAATTTCGCGATCGAACTGCTCTACGGGCTGATCGATCCACGCCTGCGGCAGGCGTCATGAGCGCGGTCGCGCCTCGCTCCCGCCCGCGGCGCTGGTGGGCTTCGCCGTCCTTCCTGGCCGGCCTGCTTCTCGGCGGGCTCGTCGTCGCCATGGCGCTGGTCTCCTATCTCTGGACGCCCTATGAGCCGACGCAGATGGCGATCCTGAAGCGGCTGCGGCCGCCCTCGGCCGAGCACTGGTTCGGCACCGACCAGTTCGGCCGCGACGTGTTCTCGATGATCATGGTCGGCGCGCGCAATTCGCTGGCGGTGGGACTGGGCGCGGTCGGGCTCGGCCTGACGGCGGGCAGCACGCTCGGGCTGATCGCCGCGATAAGGCGCGACGGGTGGCTCGACAATCTGATCATGCGCATGGCCGATTTCAGTCACGCTTTTCCGGCGGTGCTTTCGGCGATCATGATCAGCGCGGTCTGGGGTCCGGGCATGATGAACGCGGTGATCGCGATCGCGATCTTCAGCCTGCCTTACTTCGCACGATTGGCGCGCGGGGCGGCGTTGCAATGCTGGGCGCTCGACTATGTGCTGGCGGCGCGTGCGGCCGGGCTGACCGAGATGGCGATCACCCGCCAGCATGTCCTGCCCAATATCGCCGGCGTGCTGGTGGTGCAGGCGACGATCCAGTTCGCGCTCGCCATCCTCGCCGAAGCCGGCCTGTCCTATCTCGGCCTCGGCACGCAGCCGCCGGCGCCGTCCTGGGGGCGAATGCTGAACGAGGCGCAGACCTTCATGGCGGCGCAGCCCTGGCTCGCGATCTTCCCGGGCGCGGCGATCGCGCTCTGCGTGCTGGCCTTCAATTTGCTGGGCGATGGTTTGCGCGACGCGGTCGATCCGCGCATGCGCCGCTCGAGGGATTGATTATGGGTATGCTTGCGGAGTTCCAGCCATGATCGAGTTCGCCGATCTCAGCGCCGTCGACATGCTCCGGGCCTTCCGCTCGCGCGAGCTCTCGCCGGTCGAGGTCACCGAAGCCGTGATCCAGCGCATCGCGCTCTGGGAGCCGTCGCTCAAGGCGCTCTATGCCTATGATCCGGAGGGCGCCCGCATCGCCGCCAAGGAAAGCGAGGGGCGCTGGCGCCGGGGCGAGGCGCTGCCGCTCGACGGGGTACCCTGCACGATCAAGGAGAACATCGCGACCAAAGGCACGGCGGTGCCGCTTGGCACGGCGGCGATGGAGCTTTCTCCCGCTGCAGCCGACGCGCCGCCGGCGCAGCGCCTGCGCGAGGCCGGCTGTGTCATCCTCGCCAAGACGACGATGCCCGATTACGGCATGCTCTCCTCCGGCCTGTCGAGCTTCCACGAACTCGCCCGCAACCCATTCGACCTCTCGAAAAATCCCGGCGGCTCTTCGGCCGGAGCGGCTGCGGCTGGTGCAGCCGGCTACGGTCCTTTTCATGTCGGCACCGATATCGGCGGCTCGATCCGCCTGCCGGCCGGCTGGTGCGGGCTCGTCGGCCTCAAGCCCAGCTTCGGCCGCGTGCCGATCGATCCGACCTATTACGGCCGCGTCGCCGGGCCGATGACGCGCACCGTCGCCGACGCAACGCTGATGATGCGTGAACTCTCCAAGCCGGACGAGCGCGACCCGATGAGCCTGCCGCCGCAGGAGATCGCCTGGACCGATCTGGAGCGCGAGCCGCGAGGGCTCAGGATCGGATTGCAGCTGGAAGCCGGTATCGGCCTGGTGGTCGAGCCCGAGGTCAGGGCGGCGATCGCCAAGGCGGCCGATGCGTTCCGCAGGGCCGGGGCGATCGTCGAATTGGCGCCGCCCTTCCTGACGCAGGACATGCTCGACGGGCTCGACGATTTCTGGCGCCAGCGCGCCTGGGCCGAGATCGGCGCGCTGCCGAGGGAGCGGCAGGACAAGGTGCTGCCCTATATCTACGCCTGGGCCGAGCGTGGCCGCTCGCTCAGCGGGGCGCAAGTGCATCGCGGCATGAGCCAGATGCTGGCGATCCGCCATGCGGCGCTGAAGGCGGCCCAGCCCTTCGACTATGTGCTCTCGCCGGTCTCGCCGGTGCCGAGCTTTGCCGCCGAGCTGGCCTCGCCGCTCCATGATCCCGAGCGGCCCTTCGAGCACATCGTCTTCACCGTCGCGGCCAACATGTCGGATCAGCCGGCGATCTCGGTCCATGCCGGCATGACCGCATCCGGCCTGCCGATCGGCCTGCAGATCACCGGCAAGCGCTTCGACGATCTCGGCGTGCTGCAGATGGCGCGGGCCTGGGAGCGTTTGCGTGGGGAGGGGCCTGAATGGCCGCGCGCGCCCCGGCAGGCGAGTTGATCAAGCCTTCCCAGGCTTCTTCTTCCCAGCCGTGTTCAGCGCAACGGCAGCGCGGATGAGTGCCGTCAGCGCCGCCTCGTCGATCGCGTCGCCCTCATGGATGTCGATGGCGCGCCTGGTGTTGCCGTCGAGGCTGGAATTGAATAGGCCGGCGGGATCGGGCAGCGCGGCGCCCTTGGCGAAGGTCAATTTCACCACGGCCTTGTAGGTCTCGCCGGTGCAGATGATGCCGGCATGCTCCCAGACCGGGACGCCGCGCCATTTCCAGGTTTCCTCGACCTCGGGATCGGCCTCCCGGATGACGGCGCGGACCCTCGCGAGCGTCGCGCCGCGCCAGTCGGTCAGTTCCGTGATCCGGGCGTCGATCTGCTCCGAGGCCGAGGCTTCGGCTTCCGGCTTCGGCGCCGCTTTCGTGGTCTTGCCAGCCATGGCTCGGCTCCTAGCCTTGCGCCCGTCGCCCTTGGCGCCAGCTGGCGGCATAGGGCAGGGCGAACATGGTGAGGCCGGAGAACATCAGCAGGAACAGCGGCGGCAGCGGGGAATAGACGATCCAGGCCGGCGGCTGCCCCAGTGCCATGGCGACGAAGTTGGCGATTACCGTCGCGGTGAAGATGAGCGCGAGCCAGCGATGGCCCTGCCGGATGACGTCGTTCCAGGTCAACGGAACCTCCTTCTTGAGATGAGAGCCAGGGCGAGTGTTCACGCTTCGCGCGCCAGCAACTCTTCCAGCTTGCCGAGGAACTCCTGCCAGCCGGCTTTGGCGCCGCCGAAGGCCTGCTTCTGCTCCGGCCGGAAGCCGGCCTGCTCCATGCGCAGCAATGTGCCTTTGGGCGTCGGTGTCAGGGTGAAGGTCACCGTGCTCTTCAGGTTGAAGGCCGGATCGTCATGGGCAAAGTCCCAAGTGTAGGACAGCGTCCGGTTCGGCTCGATGCCGAGAACCTCGCAATCGAGCACGCCGCCCCATTCGCCGCGCAGGTTGAAGCGATGGCCGACGACCGGCGCGAAATCGTTCTTCATAAGCCACTCCGCAATCAGGTGCGGCTGCGTCAGGGCGCGCCAGAGCTTTTCCGGCGGATGGGCGATCTCGCGCTCGACGGTGACGGAGCGGGTCAGTGTGGCGGTGGTCATTGGTCCATCCTTGCGAGCAGATCTTCGAGGTCGTCGAACCGCGCCTCCCAGAACCCGGCCATCTGGCTGGTCCAGTCGATCAGCGGGCTGAGCGCGCCGAGCTGGGCGCTGTAATGGGTCTGGCGGCCGGCCTGCCGGTCACGCACAAGCCCGGCCTGCTTCAGCACGCCGAGATGCTTGGAGACGGCTGGCTGCGAGACGCCGGCCTGCGCGGTCAGCGCCCCGACGGTCAGCTCGCCATCGCGGCATAGGCGCTCGAAGATGGCGCGCCGCGTCGGGTCGGCGAGCGTCCTGAACAGCATGTCGTGGGAGTCTGACATTACAATCGATAACCCGTTGGCTATGGGTTTATTCATAACCAGCGAGATATGAGTTGGTCAAGCGCCTTCGCGGGCAAAGCAGAACGGGGGTGTGACAGGGGCGCTGGACCAGGTCGCGCGGCTCACGCAGGATGCGCCCGAAACTGCGGGGACCCGATGCAGTCTACGCGCCCCGCCATCCCGCCTTCGAGGACCTCACCATGGATCTGATGCTGAACGGCAAGCGCGCTCTGGTCACGGGCGGCAGCAAGGGGATCGGCCGTGCCATTGCGCGGCAGCTGGCGCTGGAAGGCGTCGACGTCGTCATCGCGGCGCGCAACCAGGCGGAGCTCGATGCCGCCGCCGCCGAGCTGGCGAAGGAGACCGGCCGCAAGATCGTCGGCCTGACCGTCGACACGCAGGACGATGCCTCGGTGAAGGCTGTGGTCGCCGGCACCGTTGCGGCGCTGGGCGGGCTCGACATCCTCGTCAACGCTGCGGCCAAGCCCGGCGGGCAGGCTACGCCGCCCAAGCTCGCCGAGATCACCGACGCGCTCTTCTTCGACGACGTCAACGTCAAGGTGATGGGCTATCTCAGGATGGCCCGCGAGGCGGCGCCGGTGATGGCGGCGGGTGGCTGGGGCCGGATCATCAACACCAGCGGGCTGGCGGCGCGCCTGACCGGCTCGACCATCGGCTCGATCCGCAATGTCGCGGTGGCGGCGCTGACCAAGAACCTCGCCGACGAGCTCGGCCCGCAGGGCATCAACGTCACCGTGGTGCATCCCGGCACGACGCGGACCGAGAAGACGCCGGGCGTGGTCGCGGCACGGGTGGCGGCGTCAGGGCTGGCGCCCGAAGAGGTCGAGCGCCGCATGGCCGCCAATGTCACGATCGGCCGGCTGGTCGACATGGCCGAGGTCGCCGACATCGTGGCCTTCCTGGCCTCGCCGCGCAGCGTCGCGATCAATGGCGACGCGATCGCCTGCGGCGGCGGCTCGAAGGGCGCGATCCATTACTGAGCGATACGTCCTCTTCAACAGCCCCATAGCCTCATCCTGAGGAGCGCTCCGTAGGAGCGCGTCTCGAAGGATGCTTCAGGAGGCTCCGGCGACAGCTGGACCATCCTTCGAGACGGCCGCTTGCGCGGCCTCCTCAGGATGAGGGCTGAGTGAGAGGAGCAGTCTTCAGAACAGCGCGGTCGGCGCGACCTCCGCGACCACCATCAGCGCGAGCCCCAGCGCCCCGAGGCCGACGCCGGTCCAGGCGAGCAGGGCGACGCCGGTGATGATCGCGGCCGAGGCGACGACGATCGCGATCTGCAGCAGGCCCGAGACGATGTCGTATTTGTCGTCGCGAGCGCTGGAGATGTCACGCTTGGCCTCGGCCGCCTTGGCGCGGACGATCAGCTCCTTGCGGCCTTCATTGGTCTCGGGTTCGGACTCATAGCGGGCGATCGTCGCCTTCCAGCCGTCTATGCGCTTCTGCAGGCGCTCGCGCACAGCCGGGTCGGTGGCGCCGGCGAGCTCGACCTCCATCGCGTCGGCGGCGGTGCGCAGCGTCGTGCCGCGGATCGTCTTGGCCTGGAAGAAGGCCCAGAGATTGGAGGCTTCGATGTTCTTCGCCAGCGCGTCCTGCTCGGCATTCTTGCCGCCGATCTCGGAGAAGGCGAGCAAGAGCGCGAGAATGCCGATCAGGAGCGCGATGCGCTTGTTGACCTTGCTGGTCGGCTGGTTGTCTTCGGTGACGTCTGGTGCAACTGAGGCCATCAGTGATTCCCCCCGGAAAGGCCGCGCCTGATGCCCGGTGCGCGTGACGGAATCAAGACGAATTTACCGAAGGTAAGCGGTTATCCCCGGAGCCGGATCCGATCAGGCTGAAATAGCCTGATCGGTGAATCCGTCTCTCACTTTTTGTAGGAGACCGTTTTACCGATCAGCTTGCAGCGCAAGCCGATCGGAACGGGCTCCGGCGCGCGGATGGGCGGAATCATAAGCCGCCAGCAGGCGGACTGAATCGATGCGGGTGTAGATCTGCGTGGTCGAGAGCGAGGCGTGGCCGAGCAGTTCCTGGATGGCGCGCAGGTCGCCGCCGCGGCCGAGCAGGTGGGTGGCGAAGGAATGGCGCAGCGCATGCGGCGTCGCGCTGCCCGGCAGTCCGAGCGAGCCGCGCAGGCCCTCGACCGCGAGCTGGATGATCCGCGGCGAGAGCGGACCGCCTTTCACGCCGACGAAGAGCGGGCCCTCCGGCGCCAGCCGCCACGGGCATTGCGCGAGATAAGCGCCGATCGATTCGACCACCACCGGCAGCACCGGCACCATCCGGGTCTTGCCGCCCTTGCCGAGCACGGTCAGCGCATCGGCGGTGCTGAGCGGTGCCTGCGAGCGCTTGAGGCCGAGCGCCTCGGAGATGCGCAGGCCGCTGCCATAGAGCAAGGAGAGCACGGCGGCGTCGCGCGCGAGAACCCAGTCGGGCCGCTCCTCGCCGGCGCGGCTGTCGGCCTTGGTCACGGCCGCGGCGGCCTTGGCGTCGAGCGGGCGCGGCAGGCCCTTGCCGAGCCGTGGCCCGCGGGTCGCAGCGAAGGCGGCAGCGGTCAATCGGCCGCTGCGCTCGCCGAAGCGGGCGAGCGAGCGCAGCGCTGCAAGCTGGCGCATCAGCGTGCGGTTGCCGACGCCATCGCGGCGGCGATAGCCGAGGAAGGCGCGCAGATCGGCCGGCTTCAGGGCGGCGACCGCCTTCAGCGAAGGGGGCGCATCGAGATGATGCGTGAGGAAAGTGGCGAATTGTTCGATGTCGCGACCATAGGCCTCGAGCGTCTTAGGCGAGAGCCGGCGCTCATGGCCGAGATGGGCGAGCCAGTCGCGCCGGAGGGTGTCGAAATCGCTCATCGTGCGATCTTGCCGCGCGAGACTTAACAACCGTTGTCCGGCGCGATCATCGCCTGCTATGAACCCTGCAGACATTGTTCAGGGCTGACCAAATTGCACGCTCCCGATCCGCACGGCCTGACCTTCCCCTTTCCCGAGCCGCCGGCGCCCGGTCAGCTGATCGAGGTTGCGCCCGGCATCTTCTGGGCCAGGATCGCGCTGCCGTTCCGGCTGGACCACGTCAACATATACCTGATCGAGGATGGCGACGGCTTCGCCGTGATCGACACCGGCATCGGCGACGAGGCGACCAAGCAGGCCTGGCTCGCGCTGATGGCCGGGGCGCTCGCCGGCAAGCGGCTGACCCGGCTTTTCGTCACGCATTTCCATCCAGACCATATCGGCCTCGCCGGCTGGCTCTGCGAGCGTTTCGGCACGCCGCTCCTGACCAGCCAGACCGGCTATCTCGGCTGCCTCAACATCTCGCTCAGCCCGGGTGCGTCCGAGGCGCCGGTCTACAAGCAGTTCTATCAGCGCCACGGCCTCTCGGCCGAGGTGACGCAGGTCGTCTCGACTTTGGGCCATGGCTATCTCCGGCAGGTGACGCCGCTACCGCCGACCTTCACCCGGGTCGTCGCCGGCGACGTCTTGCGCATCGGCGGGCGTGACTTCTTCGTGCTCGCAGGTGATGGCCATGCGCCGGAGCAATTGATGTTCCATTGCCCGGAGGCGAACGTCTTCCTGGCGGCCGACCAGGTGCTCGCCAAGATCACGCCCAACATCAGCGTCTGGGCGGTGGATGCGGAGGGTGATCCGCTCGGCCTCTATCTGCGTTCGCTACGGGCGCTGCCGCAGGCGATCCCGCCCGGGACGCTGGTCCTGCCTGGGCACCAGCTGCCGTTCTATGGATTGCAGGAGCGCTGCGCCGCGCTCGGCGCCCATCACGCCGAGCGCTGCCGGCTGATCGCGGGCGCAGTCGCCAAGGGGCCGCATTCGGTCGCAGAGCTGGTGCCGGTCATGTTCACGCGGCCGCTCGACCCGCACCAGCTCTCCTTCGCCTTCAGCGAGGTCTTCGCGCATGTGAACGCGATGCTGCGGCTCGGCGAATTGCGCTGGGCCGAGCCTGAGGGCGGGATCATGAAGGTGATGGCGGCCGGTTGAGCACGATGTCGTCCTCCCCTCACAGGCGAGGGGAGGAGATCTTCATCCGCTCAGGCCGCGGCCATGGCGGGCTGCTCGACCGCGGTCACCGTCAGCACATGCTTCTTGCCGTCGCGGGCGGTCCAGGCGATCGACTGGCCGGCGGCAAGGCCGATCAGCGCCGCGCCGATTGGCGTCAGCACCGAGATGCGGCCCTGCTCGATGTCGGCCTCGCCGGGATAGACGAGCTGGACGCGACGATGCTGGGCACTGTCGGAATCGAAGGTTACGAAGGAGCCCATGCGCACGACGTCCGCCGGCAGCTTGGCCGGTGCGACGACCTTGGCGCGATCCATCTCGGCGAGCAGTTCCTCGGCGACCTCCGGGATGCGCTCGAGCGCGGTGGTGGCGAGGCCGGTCAGGCGCTCATGGTCGATCTCGCCGACGATGATCTTCGGCTTGCGGTGGGTCTTCTGGTTCAGCTGGGTCATGGGTCTGGTGTCCTGCGATGGCGCGCGCGACGGCGGCGCCAGAGCGCGACCGGCAAGGTCTGAGATGGTATCTTGGGGGAGACGCCTTGGAAGGATCGTGCTGCCATGACGGCGGACAGCATCGACGGCACCCCTGGACTCGGGGCGCGCTCGGGCCGAGTCCGGGGCTAGAATTCCGCGATCGGGGCGACCCGGAACACGAGGCGATGCTTCGTCGTCATGCCCATAGATTTGGGGCCGGACGCGTTGCTGTCAAGGCCGCAGAGGCCTGTCGCCGTCCGATGACGATGCGAAGAGAACCCATGCGAGCCGGCTTTCGACGGCCCGTTCGATACGGGATGAGAGGCGTTTGCCGTCCGTCAGCGCCGCGCCTGGGGGCGGCGCACCGGGACCGGGATCGGCTTCAGCTGCGGCTGGGGCGGAGCGAGGAGGGCGCCGAGGCGGAGAATGAAGCGGGCGATCAGGTCCATAACGTCCCTCAGCTCTGGGCGATGAAGATCGTGGGAATCAGCTCACCGCCACCGATCGTCACCACATCGTTTCCACCAATATGGTGCTTCGATGGCGCGGCCGCTACTGCCTCGGTCGGAACCATGAACAGGATCGACGGCGGGACGGTGTTCATCGGCGTTGGCATTCCGCGTGGAAGATACGGCTCAGGATTGTCCTGAAAATACTTCAAATGCCTTACGCCTCAGAGGGTTATCGACCCATAGGCTTAACGATGTGCTGCATCGGGCGAAGAAGCACGCGGATGGCCGATACGCCGCAGCGTGACGAGAGCAACGCTCCGGAACAAAGGAGCGATTGAACCCGATCGGCGGCTCGCTTATGGCTAATGAATCGTTAACCGGGGCGTCATCCAGACATGGCCAGCCTGTTCCGGCTCGTGCCCGATGCACGCGCCGAACTCCTGCAGCTGAATTCCTGGGCACGGCCGCATCAGGCCGGCTTTGCCGCGGCGCAGCGCGCGGCGCGATTCGGCGCGGCCGGGCCGGAGGCCTCCGCCTTCCTGGCGGCACGGCGCGAGGCGATTTTGGCGCGGCTCGGCGAGGGCGCCGCGAGCTGGAACGGCTGGGCCGGCGAAATGCTGCGCCTGCGCGGCCGGATCGGTGCCGACGACGCGCTTCTCGCGCTTTGGCGCCTCTTCGCCGATGTCGAGCTGATCGACGAGATCTTCGAGGGCGATTTCAACGTCGCCGGCATCATCTTCCCGGCTGCGGCACGCTTCGCCGGCAGCGCCTTCTGCGGCGATGCCTGGTTCTCCGAAGCGCATGTCCACGGGGCCGCCAGCTTCCGCGATGCCAGCTTCCGCGCCGACGCCTTCTTCGACCGGGCGCATTTCGCCGGGGATGCCGATTTTGGCGCGGCGACCCTGCACGGCACCGCCGAGTTCCGCGACATGCGCTGCGAGGGCGTGGCCTGCTTCGTCGAAGCGGAGTTCGTCGGCGATGCCTGGTTCCGCGGCTCGCGCTTCGACGGGGTGACGCAGTTCCGCGGCGTGCGCCATGCCGGCGAGGCGGGCTTCGGCGATTGCCGCTTTACGGGCCCGGCCGATTTCGGCGAGGCCGAGTTCGCCGGCAACGCCGGTTTCGAGGAGACGCGGTTCGGGCAGATGGCGAATTTCGCCGCCGCCCGCTTCGACCGCGCCGCCTGGTTCAGCAACGCCGCCTTTGACGGCCGTTCGAATTTCGAGCGCGCCCGCTTCCGCGGCCGGCGGCATTTCGAGGGGATCTCGCTGGCGGCGCAGGTCTCGCCCGTGGCGCAGCAGATTGCGGCGCTGGAGCAGTTCCGCTTCGGACGGCGTTGAGCGAACGCCCGCAGTTCCCTATCCGTCAGCCAGTCTGGCCCGTGCCTTGCTAGCCCTCTTGCCGCCTGCCGAACTGGCGGCTGCGACCAGCGAGGACGAGATGAAGCGCGAAGAGCTCACCGAAAAGATTCTCGACATCAAGCGCGAGAAGGGCTGGAGCTGGAAACAGATCACCGACGAGATCGGTGGCATGTCCGAGGTGCTGGTGATCGGTGCCCTGCTCGGCCAGATGAAGCTGGTGAAGCCGCTCGCCGAGAAGGCGGCGGCGCTGTTCGGCCTGTCGGAGGCCGAGAAGCGCATGCTCAACGAGGTGCCCTATCGCGGCACCGGCACGCCGATGCCGCCGACCGATCCGCTGATCTACCGCTTCTACGAGATGGTGATGGTCAACGGCCCCGCCTGGAAGGCACTGATCGAAGAGGAGTTCGGCGACGGCATCATGTCGGCGATCGATTTCAACATCGCCTTCGAGCGCGAGCCGAACCCCAAAGGCGACAGGGTCAGGATCACCATGTCGGGCAAGTTCCTGCCGTACAAATACTACGGCAACGAGCAGGGCATTCCCGACTATGGCTTCAAGGAGGAATAGGCCTCCTCAGGGCATCTGGCCGGGCTCCAGCGTGCCGTCCTTCTGCATGGTGCGCTGCAGGGCAGGGCGCTCGATCATCCGGCCCATATAGGCCTCGAAGACCGGCAGCCGCGGCAGCACGCCGACGATGTTCATGCCGAAATGGATGCCGGCGCCGAGCTGGGTATCGGCGGCGGTGAAGCGCTCGCCGGCGGCATAGGGATGCTCTCCGAGCTTCTTCGCGAGATTGGCGACCGTGTCGGCATGCGAGCCGAAGGAGAAGCCGCGCGCCTCGTACTGGAACTTGTGGACCGAGGTCGCGATGATCGGGTCGAGCACGGCGTCGGTATAGACCAGCGAGGTGAGGAAGGCCGGGCGGTCCTTGTCGCCGATTGCCGGCGCCAGCCCGGCCTCCGGGAACTGCTCGGTGAGATAGAGGCAGATCGCGGCGCGCTCGGTGACGGTGGTGCCATCGTGGACGATAGCCGGCACCTTCTTGTGCGGCTGGATGGCGCGATAGCTCTCCGGCGGGCCGCCTTCGGCACGGATGTCGACGATCTCCATCTCATAGGGCTGGCCGAGCTCCTCGAGCAGCCAGAGGATCGAGAATGAGCGCGACTTCGGCGAGTGATAGAAGGTCAGCATGGCTGTGTCCCTTTCGGCGTTTCCTCGTGCGATGACCAGGCTGATAGGGCGGCGATATGTCAGGAGTTGTCAGGAAAGCCCTGGCTTGCCAATATCCCTGATCGAAACGCGAGCGGGGCGCATAGCTCCTTCTGCCCGTGGCCGTTCGGACTATGCCTTGCGCGCGACGATGAAGGGGCGACTGTCCTTGCCCTTACTCGCATGGCGTTCGGTGCCGACGACTTCGAAGCCCGCCGCGGCGATGAGGCCGCTCAGCGCCTGCGCGCTGAAGACGCCGGCATAGGGTGCCTTTCCGATCACCTGCATGAGGGGCAAAGCGAACTTGATCAGCGGGTTCATGTCGCCGAGGCAGGGTGTCTTGGTGATGAACAGACCGCCTGGCACGAGCAAGGCATGGATGCTGCCCAGCGTTCCAGCGAGATCACGGACCAGATGGAGATAGTTGAAGCCCAGAACCGCTTCGAAGCGAGCGGCTTCGGAAGCAAGAGCCTCTGCTGTCGCGGGGCGGAAGGCGAGGCCGGCGATCGGGTTCGCGGCGCGTTTCTCTTCCGCGATGGCGATCATGTCGGCGGACAGGTCCGTCGCCAGATAGCTTTTGACATCACTGGCGAGCCGCAGTGCCGTGGTCCCGGTTCCGCAGCCCAGTTCGAGCACGCGGTCTTCCGGCTTCAACAGGGCAACCGTCCGCTCCAGCGTGCGCTCATACCCGGCCTGATCCGAGATCCGTGCTCTGGCGTAGCTTTTCGAGGACCGGTTCCAAAAGCGGGCATCGCTCACGGTGCTCATCTGCCGTCTCCCTTGCGGAGAGAGCCTTAGCATATGTACCGCCACTGTCCGTTACCTGCCGTCCGCGAAGCAGATTCGAAATCCGAGTCCGCCGATTCCAGTAGTAGTCATATGTTATAACGTAACAATTTTGCCGAGATCGCAGTAATCATAGTGTCATCTCGCGCGCCTAACGGACCGGCCACCGGATTCACTGGGGCGGAGAGGTATCATGCAGAAGCGTACTTGGCTGATGGCGGCGGCGATGCTCGCCAGTGTGGCGCCGGCGACGGCGCAGACCATCTATCCGCTCAACCGCGCCGAGATCCTCGAGGGCTCGCGTTTCGACTTCAAGGTCGAGTTCCCGAACGCTCCGGCCTCTGCCGACGTCAAGGTCACGATCAACGGCAAGGCGGTGAACGAGGCTTTCGGCCGCGAGGCCCAGTTCGTCCAGAATGAGGAAGGCCAGAAGCATTCGGCGCTGTGGCTGCGCGGCGCGCAGCTGCCGGCCGGCCAGTACGTCATCGAGGCGACGCAGGGCAACGACAAGGCCACCGTCAACTGGACCGTCTACGCCACGCCCGAGCGCAAGGCCAAGAACGTCATCCTCTTTGTCGGTGATGGCATGTCGGTCGCGCACCGCACCGCCGCCCGCATCCTGTCGAAGGGCTGGGAGCAGGGCCTCTATGGCGGTGAGCTCGCCATCGACGACATGCCGCACATGGCGCTGATCTCGACCTCGGGCACCGACTCGATCGTCACCGACAGCGCCAACTCGGCCAGCGCCTACACCACCGGCCACAAATCCTGCGTCAACGCGCTCGGCATCTACTGCGCCAAGAACGCCCTGACGCTCGACCATCCCAAGGTCGAGACCATCTCCGAGGTGATCAAGCGCAAGCGCTCGGGCATGGCGATCGGCGTCGTCACCAATTCCGAGATCGAGGATGCCACTCCGGCCGCGATGGTCGCCCATACCCGCCGCCGCTCGGACTACAACGACATCGTCAAGATGTTCTTCGACGTGCAGCCCGACGTGATCATGGGCGGCGGCTCGCCGAACTTCCTGCCGAAGTCGACTCCGGGCACCAAGCGTACCGACGACCAGGACTTCATCGCCAAGTTCAAGGAGGCGGGCTATGCGCTCGCCACCACCAAGACCGAGATGAACGCCGCGGTCGCCGGCGGCTCCAAGAAGCTGCTCGGCCTCTACAATACCTCGAATATCGACGGCGCCTTCGACCTGCGCCTCGCCAAGAAGGGCTCGATCTCTAAGTTCCCGGACCAGCCCGACGTGGTCGAGCAGACCAAGGCCGCGATCGAGATGCTCAAAGGCGCCCAGGACGGCTTCTTCCTGATGGTGGAATCGGCCCGCATCGACAAGTACAGCCACTCGCTCGACTGGGAGCGCGCGGTGTTCGACACGATCATGCTCGACAACGCCGTCAAGGTCGCCAAGGACTTCGCTGGGGATCGCAACGACACGCTGATCATCGTCGTGCCCGACCACGCCCATCCGATCTCGATCATCGGCACCTATGACGATGATCGGCCCGGTCAGCTGCTGCGCGACAAGCTCGGCACCTATGCCGACTCTCTGCCCCCGAACTACGGCCCCCGGGATGCTGACGGCTACCCGACCAAGGTCGACACCTCGCGCCGTCTCGCCGTCGCCTTCGGCAGCTATCCGGACACCTGCGACACCGGCCGGCCCTATCTCGATGGCGAGCGCGTCCCGGCCGTGAAGGGCCCGGACGGCAAGACCAATGTCGCCAATGAGAAGGACTGCACCTTGCCGCTCGCCACCCGCAAGCAGGGCAACCTGCCCTTCGACGCCAATTCCGGCGTCCACGCGGGAGATGACGTACTGCTCACCGCCATGGGCCCGGGCGCCGAGCGCTTCCGCGGCCACAAGCCGAACGTCTTCGTCTTCCGCGTCATGGCGGAGGCGCTGGCCCTCGGCGGCAAGTGATCTAGACTGGGAGCAGGACGCATGATCTCGCATCGGCCGCACCTGCTCCCGACGCTTTCGCGCCGCGGGCTCCTCACGGGGCTCGCGGTGCTGCCGGTTTCGCTGCGCGCGTTGGCCGCCGAGGCGGAGCTGCTGACCTTCGACGGGCTCTACAAATCCTTCGGCGTGCTCGGCTTCCAGTTCTCCGACCGGGCGACCGCGCTGCGCGGCAAGCCGGTCAGGATGATCGGCTATATGGCGCCGCCGCTGAAGCCGGAAAGCCATTTCTTCGTGCTGACGCGCGAGCCGCTGGCGATCTGCCCGTTCTGTCAGTCGGATGCCGACTGGCCGGTCGACATCGTCGTGGTGTTCATGCGCGCGGCGACGCCGATGGTCAGTGCCGGCCAGAAGGTCGCGGTCAGCGGCCGGCTCGAAATCGGTTCCTCGACCGATGCCGAGACCGGTTTCGTCAGCCAGATCAGGCTCGTCGATGCCGGCTTCCACAGTGTCTGAGCGGTTGGCCAGTGCGGCGCAGCCGCTGCATTTCTCCGGCATTGAAGTCGATCATCGCGATGGTGACGGCCGGCCCTTCCGGGTGCTCGACATTCCCGATTTCAAGGTGCCGCCCGGCGCGCTGATCGGCCTGCGCGGTCCCTCCGGCTCGGGCAAGACCTCGCTGCTGCATCTCGCCGCCGGGTTCTTCCTGCCCGATGCCGGCAGCATCCGCTGGGGCGATGTCGCGGTCTCCGCGCTGCCGGGTGCGGCGCGCGATCGCTGGCGGCGCGAGACGGTCGGCTTCGTCTTCCAGGACTTCCATCTCGTGCCCGAGCTCGATGTGCTCGCCAACATCACCCTGCCGGCGAGCTTTTCGGGCTGGCGGCAGACGAGCGACCAGGTCGCGCGCGCCACCACGCTCGCCGGGCGCATGGGGCTGACCGATCTGCGCCGGCGCGCCGCCGTGCTCTCGCGCGGCGAGCAGCAGCGCGTCGCGATCGCGCGGGCCTTGTTCAACGCACCGGCCCTGATCCTCGCCGACGAGCCGACCGCGAGCCTCGACCCCGCACATGCGGCCGAGGTCGGCTCCCTTCTGGTCGAGGTCGCCAGGGAGAGCGGCGCGACACTGCTCTGCGCCTCGCATGATCCTGTGCTGCTGGCGCGGATGCAGCAGGTCGCGGTGATCGGTGACGGGCCGTTGATTCTGAAGGTAGCGGCGTGAATCCTTTGCCGATGGTCATCGCCGACCTCAGGGCGCTGCGCTGGACAGCCGCCGCGATCGTGACGCTGGTCGCGCTGGCGGTGGCGATCGGTGTGTCCATCGGCGCGCAGGAGCGGGCGCTGCGCCAGGCCTCGGCCCGCGCCGCCGATGATTTCGACCTCTTGATCGGCGCGCCCGGCAGCCAGACGCAACTGGTGATGTCGGCGATCTATCTGCAGCCCGAGGCGCTGCCGTTGGTCGACGGGCGGCTGCTCAACGAGCTCGCCCGCGATCCGCGCGTCGCAGCGGTCGCGCCGCTCGCCTTCGGCGACATTGCCCGCGGCCATCCGGTGATCGGCACCACGCTTGCGTTCGCCAGCCGCTGGGGCCGCCTGCAGCCGAGCGAGGGGCGCCTGTTCGCGCGCGAAGGCGAGGCGGTGCTCGGCGCCGACGTCACCTACAAGCTCGGCGACAAGATCGAGCCCTCGCATGCCATCGCAGGGCATTGGCCGAAGCGCGGCGTTGCCGATGCGGAAGAGGCGAGCCATCGCCATGAGGGCCATGCCTATGTCGCGGTCGGCCGCCTGCCGCGGCTGGGCTCGCCCTTCGACCGGGCGATCCTGGTGTCGGTCGAGAGCGTCTGGGCGGTGCACGGGCTCGGCAACGGTCATGCCGGCGAGGACGCAGCGCTCGGCCCGCCCTTCGACGGCCAGCGCATTCCCGGCGTGCCGGCGCTTGTGGTGAAGCCGAGGGCAGTCGCCGATGCCTATGCGCTCAGGGCGCGCTATCGCCAGGGCGGCACCATGGCGTTCTTCCCGGCCGAGGTGCTGGTCGGGCTCTACCGCACGCTCGGCGATGTCGGGCAGGTGCTCAGCGTCGCCTCCGTGCTCAACGCCGTGCTGATCCTTGCGGCGATCTTCCTGCTATTGGTCGCGGTGACGGGCCTGAGGCGGCGGCGCTATGCCGTGCTGCGCGCGCTCGGCGCGCCGCCGGCCTATGTGCTGCTGGTCGTCTGGCTTGGCATGGCCGGGCTGGTCGCGGCCGGCTGCCTCGCCGGGCTTGGGCTCGGTGCCGCGGCGACGCTCGCGGTCTCCGGCCTGTTCGAGGCGCAGACGGGCCTCAGGCTCTCCTTCGCGCTGGGCTCGGCGGAGCTCGGCCAGGTCGGGCTGATCCTGCTGCTCGGCTCGCTCGCGGCGCTCATTCCGGCGGCGCTGTCCTATCGCCGCTCGATCACCGCGGGCCTGCGCGGCTAGGTCGGGGTTGACCCTGCTTTGCCTCTTCCGGTTAAATCCCGGCGGGGGGCGTTGCAGGGATGATCATGCTGCGCGCCATTGTAGTTGTCGTAACCAGTCTCGCTTTCTGCGCACCCGCCTACGCCTATTCCAACGCGCTCAGTCGCGGGGTCGCCGACTTCCTCAACATCTTCAGCGAGCAGCCGGTCCCGCGCCAGATCGTGCCCTGGAGCGGCAAGCAGGCGCCTGGCACGGTCGTGGTCTCGACCAGCCAGAGGCGGCTCTATTACGTTCTCGGGCAAGGGCAGGCGATCCGCTACGGCGTCGGCGTCGGCCGGCAGGGCTTCAGCTGGTCAGGCACCAAGATCGTCTCGCGCAAGCGCGAATGGCCGGACTGGCGCCCTCCCGCCGCGATGCTGAAGCGCCGGCCCGACCTCCCGCGCTACATGGAAGGCGGGATGGAGAATCCGCTCGGGGCGCGGGCGATCTATCTGGGCTCGAGCCTCTACCGCATCCATGGCTCGAACGAGCCCGACACGATCGGCGCCGCGGTCTCCTCCGGCTGCATCCGGATGACCAATCGCGACGTGACGGATCTCTATGATCGCGTCCGGCCCGGCACCAAGGTGATCGTGCAGCGCTAGCTGTCGCGGTGGCCATGCCGGATGCGCCGGACCATCAGCCAGACGCCGAGGATCGCGACCGGCACGAACAGCGCAGTCGCGATGCCGACATCGATTGGCAGATAGCCGGCATCCTTGGCGCCCTTGGCGAGATAGCCGAACAGGCTGACGACATAGTAGCCGATCGCCGCGACCGAGAGCCCCTCGACCGTCTGCTGCAGGCGCAATTGCAGACGGGTCCGGTCGTTCATCGCCGAGAGCAGGTCACGGTTCTGCTGTTCGAGTGCGACATCGACACGGGTGCGCAGCAGGTTGGCGGCGCGGGCGAGCCGGCGCGACAGGTCGAGCTGGCGCTGCTGCAGCATCTGGCAGGTGCGCATCGCCGGGGCCATGCGTCGCGACAGGAAGGCGGCGATGGTCGGCCAGCCGCCATAGGGCGCCTCGCCGATCGCTTCGAGCCGCTGGCCAACGATGCTGTCATAGGCGCGGCTGGCGCCGAAGCGGTAGTTCGATGAGGCAGCCTCCGACTCCATCGTCGCGGCGATCGCCGTCATCTCGTCGAGCAGGGCATTGTCGGCGGCGAGCCCGTCGGTCTGCATCATCGTGCCGGCAATGCGGACCAGCACCTCCTCGGTCCGGCGCACGGAGGGGGCGAGGCGGTGCGCCTCCGGCAGGCCGAGCAGCGCGAGCACGCGATAAGTCTCGACCTCGAGGAGCCGCTGCGCCAATGCGCCGGCCTTGGCGGGTGTCAGCGCCCGGTCCAGCACGAGAATACGGACAAAGCCGTCGGCTCCGGCGCGGAAATCAGTTGCCGCCACCCCGGCTTCGCCGTCGACTAACGATGCTGCGAGGCTTGCCGGGTCGAAGAGGGTTTCCAGATCGGGAATGGCCTTCTCCTGCAGCAGATGCAGGTCGACCGCCACCAGATGCGGTCCCGGCTGCGGCAGAGCGTGCATGCCATGCGGCAGGATGGTGGTCGCCGGCAGGAAGGGCACGGAGCCGGGGGATGGCAACTCCCAGGTATAGGTGGTGAACTCGCTGTGCTGCTCCCAGCGCAGGCTGGTTTCGCCGAGCCTGGTGCGATGGTGCTTGGCGCCCTCGGCCGGGCCGGGCACGCCGCGCTCGGCGCAGAAGCGGGCAAGGGCCTCGCGATCGGCGGCGGCCTGCGACTGGTCGGTCATGAAGGCGAAGTGCAGCAGACGCTGCGGCGTCGCCAGCGGTGCGAAGGGGCGGGCATGGATCTCGCCGAGGATCGCGCCGCGCGACGGGTGCGCAATCAGCGGCGGCACGCCGTTTTCGATAGTCCGGTCCATGCAGTCCAGCCCCTTGGTGCGTCCGCTTTCGGCTTTGTCCGCACGCAAGGAGCTTGCCGGAAAGCATTGCAGCCTGCGAGTCCGGCACGGTGTCGCAAGGGCAGCGCACTGGTGACATGATCCGGCGTCGTCCTAGTCCAGGCTTTGTGTGATGCCGCTGCCCAATCGCGTCCGCCCCGATGGCTCGCTCTTCGCCGATCCGGCGCGCGGCCTGCTGTTCGGCAATCGCGGCGGCAAGTTCCATGATCCGGCGACCAAGGAATTGCCGACGCGGCTGTTCGCGACGAAGCAGTGGATCTGCTGCGTGCTCTCCTTCAAGGGCCGCCAGCGCAATGTCTGGGGCCGATATTACACCGAGCTGTTCTTCTGCGATGAGGTGACGGCGCTCGCCGCCGGGCACCGCCCTTGCGTCGAATGCCGGCGCGCCGATGCCCATGCCTACCGGGCCGCGCTGGTCGCAGGGCTCGGACTTCCCCAGGTGCCGCTCTTCCCGGCGATCGACGAGCGGCTCGATCGCGAGCGCCGGGACGGCCGCCGCAAGCGCCTGCACCGGTTGGCGGCGTCAAGCCTGCCGGACGGTGCGATGATCGCCACGCCGGAGGGCGAGTTCCTGGCCTTGCGCGGCGACAAGGCGCTGCTTTGGTCGCCTTCCGGTTACGTCGCGAGCCGGCCGCGACCGCCCGGTCAGGTCGCCGTCGTCACGCCGCCGACGTCTTTGGCCGCGCTTGTGAACGGCTATCAACTTCTCTGGCATCCGAGCGCCGCCGAACCGGCCTGAATCGTGGCTTGCCCGCCTTGTCATCGCCGCCGGCTGTGGCACACCCTCGCGCCTGGCGGATCACGGTGTGCGCAGGAGCGCGCGAGCCGGCCGATCCCGGGGGAGGACACTCATGTTGCGAAAGACCATCTGCGCGCTCGCCTTTGCGCTCGCCGGTTTCAGCGGCCTGCCGGCCTTTGCCGGAGCGCTGCAGATCACCGATGCCGACCCGGTCGCGGTCGTCACCGTGCCCGATGCCTGGACAACCGCGAAGATCAAGCGCGGCGTCGAGATCAAGACGCCGGACGAGGAGATCTATCTCTGGTTCGAGCTGGTCGCGCCCGCCGAGCTCGACACGCTCCAGAAGGAGCACAACGTCTATTTCGAGAAGGAAGGCGTCACCATCACCGGCGCTTCCGACACAGTGAAGCAGGAGGTCAAGGGCAAGGCCTGGTCGTTCACCGAGCTCAAGGCCAAGAGCAAGGACGGCGAGTCGATCATCCGCTACATCGCGATCAACCCGAATGTCGCGAGCGGCAAGATCATCATGATGACCTATTGGGCCTCGCCCGAGGGCCACAAGACGCATGACGCGGCCATGTCGGCGATCATCGACAGCATCGCCTACAAGTAAGATCGCTGCCGGGCGGTGGAACCGCCGGCCCGTCCGCGACGTTGTCCCGTCATCTTAATCCGATGACAATCAAGGGGGTAGCGTCGATGCGTTCGATCATTTTGTGGCTGGTGGGCGTTCCGATCCCGATCATCATCCTGCTCTGGTTCTTCATGCGCTGACAGGATCTGGTAGAAGGACTTGCTATGGCCGGGCTTGCCCGGCCATTCTTGTTTTGCGGGATGTCGTGCCGGCAGGGCGAAACGGCACCATCCCGCTTCATCCCTTTGCCGTGCTGCGAGTATAGCGTTCGCCCATGCAACCCATCATCCAGATATCCGGCCTGTCGAAGACCTATGCTTCGGGCTTCCAGGCGCTGAAGACCGTCGATCTCGATATCAGGCGCGGCGAGATCTTCGCCCTGCTCGGGCCGAACGGCGCCGGCAAGACGACGCTGATCAGCATCGTCTGCGGCATCGTCCGGCCGAGCACGGGCACGGTCGTCGCCGACGGCCACGACATCATCCGCGACTACCGCGCCGCGCGCAGCCGGATCGGGCTCGTGCCGCAGGAGCTAACCACCGACGCCTTCGAGACGGTCTGGGCGACGGTGTCGTTCAGCCGCGGCCTGTTCGGCAAGCCGAAGAACCCGGCCATCGTCGAGCAGGTCCTGCGCGACCTCTCGCTCTGGGACAAGCGCGACAGCAAGATCATGACGCTATCGGGGGGCATGAAGCGGCGCGTGCTGATCGCCAAGGCGCTGGCGCACGAGCCGCAAATCCTCTTCCTCGATGAGCCGACCGCCGGGGTCGACGTCGAATTGCGCCAGGACATGTGGAAGCTGGTCCGGCGGCTGCAGGAGAGCGGCGTCACCATCATCCTGACCACGCACTATATCGAAGAGGCCGAGGAGATGGCCGACCGGGTCGGCGTGATCAGCAAGGGCGAGATCATCCTGGTGGAAGAGAAGGCCGAGCTGATGCGCAAGCTCGGCCAGAAGCAGCTCACCTTGCATTTGCAGGCGCCGCTCGCGGCGGTGCCCGAGGCGCTGTCCGGCTACGGCCTGACGCTGCAGGCGGAGGGCGCGGAACTCGTCTACACCTACGACACCAAGGCCGAGCGCACGGGCATCACCGCGCTGATGAAGGACCTGGCCGAGGCCGGCATCCGTTTCAGCGACCTGCGCACCAGCCAGTCCTCGCTCGAGGACATCTTCGTCGGCCTTTTGAGGGCGAACGCATGAGCGTCAATCTCCACGCCATCAAGGCGATCTACCGTTTCGAGATGGCCCGCACCTGGCGCACGCCCCTGCAGAGCGTGCTTTCGCCGGTGATCTCGACCTCGCTTTATTTCGTCGTCTTCGGCGCGGCGATCGGCTCGCATATGCAGGCGATCGACGGCGTGCCCTATGGCGCCTTCATCGTGCCGGGCCTGATCATGCTCTCGCTGCTGACGCAGAGCATCGCCAACGCCTCTTTCGCGATCTATTTCCCGAAATTCGTCGGTACGATCTTCGAATTGCTCTCTGCGCCGGTCGCGTGGTGGGAGGCGGTCTTCGCCTATGTCGCGGCGGCGGCGACGAAGTCGGTGCTGCTCGGCCTGCTCATTCTCGCCACCGCCTTCCTGTTCGTGCCGCTGAAGATCGCGCACCCGGTCTGGATGCTGCTCTTCCTGATCCTGACGGCGGCGACGTTCAGCCTGTTCGGCTTCATCATCGGTGTCTGGGCCGATGGCTTCGAGAAGCTGCAGGCGATCCCGCTGCTGGTGATCACGCCGCTGACCTTCCTCGGCGGCTCCTTCTACTCGATCGACATGCTGCCGCCGTTCTGGCGGGCGGTGACGCTGGTCAATCCGGTCGTCTACCTGATCAGCGGCTTCCGTTGGAGCTTCAACGGCACGGCCGATGTCGGCATCGCGGTCAGCCTGACCATGACGCTGGTCTTCCTCTGCGCCTGCATCGCGGTGATCGCCTGGATCTTCAAGACCGGCTACCGGCTGAAGAACTGACGAGCGCGCGGCGGCTTCAGGCCGCCTTGATCTGGCTGAAGAAGGTCGCGACGGCGCCACGCAACGCCTCCGCCTCGCGCGCCAGGTTCTCGGCGGTGCGCAACGTGTCGGAGGCGGCGCTGGTCGCCTCGCCCGAGGCGGCGGCGAGGCTGCCCAGCGCCAGGGCCGCGGTCGCGGCGCCGTCGGCGGTCGCCTGGGCGCTGCGGGCGATTTCCGAGGTGGTGCTCTTCTGCTGCTCGGTCGCAGCGGCGATGGCGCCGGTATGCTGCGAGACGTCGGTGATCGTCGCGGCGATCGCGCCGATCGCCGCGACGGCGTCCCGGGCCTCGCTGCGGAAGGCTTCGATCTGGCTGGCGATGCCATTCGTCGCCTCGGCGGTGCGGCTCGCCAGGGTCTTGACCTCGGCGGCGACGACGGCGAAGCCGCGCCCGCTCTCGCCGGCACGGGCGGCTTCGATCGTCGCGTTGAGGGCGAGCAGATTGGTCTGCTCGGCGATGTCGCGGATGAGGTCGATGACGTTGACGATGCGCTCGGAGGCTTGCGCAAGACCATCGACGCGCCGGCTTACGCCCTGAGCGTCCAGGGCCGCGCTGCTGACCATGGCGCTCGCCCGTGTCACGCGGTCGGCAATCTCGGCGATCGAGCTCGACAGTTCCTCGGCTGCGACCGCGACATGCTGGACCTTGTCGGAGGCGTCCTGGGAGGCGTTCTGCGCTCCGTCGATCTGGACGGTGCGGGCGCTGGCGATCTCGCTCACGGTCCGCGCCGCGCCCTCCAGGGTGTGGGCGCCGGTCTCGACCGTCTCCAGCGCGTCGGCGAGACGGGCATCGAAGGCGGCGACGATCTCGGCGATCCGCTGCTGACGCGCCGTGCGCCTGGCTTCGGTGTGCGCAGCCGCCGCTTCGAGCGTCTCGCGGGCTTGGGCGTGATCGCGGAAGACCTCGACCGCGCGGGCCATGTCGCCGATCTCGTCCTGGCGCTGCACCAGCGGCACTGACGTGACCTTTTCCGCTGCGGCGAGGCCACGCATGGTCGCAGCCAAAGTCTGCAGGGGGCGCGCGACGCGCCGGTTCACCACGAACAGGGCAAGGCCCAGGCCGGTCAGGATGGCGAGGGCGCCGACGCCGATCTGCAGGTCGGCGCTGTCGCGCTGCATCGTTTCCAGGCGGGTGTCGAGCGCGGCGCTGTGGCTGTCATAACTGCCCGCGATGCGCTTGAGCGCCTCGTTCAGCCCCTTGCGATTGTCGCGATTGGCTTCGTTGTTGCCGAGCTCGCGCGCGGCCGCGATCGCGTCGGCGCGCCCCAGGCGGACGATCTCGCGACGGAAACGGGTGAATTCGCGGATGGCGCTGTCGACGGCGGTGAAGGCGGCGCGATCCTGATCGTCGATCAGCGGCCGCCATTCATCCATCAGGATCTCGATTTCGGCGAGCCCCTGCAGCAGGAGCGGGGCAAAGCGCTCGGCCTGGACGGCATCGGCGCTCATATAGATGCCGCGCGACTCCATCACCACGCTGTTCACCAGGCCGTTGACCCGTTCGGCGAGGCTCGAGCGGCGTGCGGCGGACTGCATCTCGTTCGTCACCTTGGCATATTCGCCGAGGCTGTGGACGCCGAGGCCGACGGCGAGTGCGGCGGCGATGACGAGAAGTGATATCGCGGCGAGAATCTGGCTCGAGATGGTGCGCAGCGTGGCCATCTGTGTCGCGAAACGGCAGGCCGCGGCTTGGTCAGGGGGCGCAGCTGGGAACCCACCGCCCCACAGAAGCATGGTTTGGTTAAATTTGCGTTGGAATGCTGCCCGGGCCTGCGTAGACCGGGATATCGCGATGGCGTCTCTTCCGATTGACAGGAGGGGCGGCATCCTGTCTTGACCACGCCATGACCGATCTTTCGACCATCGACAGCGCGGCGGCTGCCGCGGCGCCCCATGCGCGCCGGCGGACCTTCGCCATTATCTCGCACCCGGACGCGGGCAAGACCACGCTGACCGAGAAGCTGCTTTATTTCGGCGGCGCCATCCAGCTCGCCGGCGAAGTCCGTGCCAAGGCCGGCCGGCGCCAGACCTCCTCCGACTGGATGAAGATCGAGCGCCAGCGCGGCATCTCGGTCGTCACCTCGGTGATGACCTTCGAATATGACGGGCACGTCTTCAACCTGCTCGACACGCCCGGCCACGAGGACTTCTCGGAAGACACCTACCGGACCCTCACGGCGGTCGACAGCGCGGTGATGGTGATCGACGCCGCCAAGGGTATTGAGGCACGCACCAAGAAGCTGTTCGAGGTCTGCCGCCTGCGCGATATTCCGATCGTCACCTTCATCAACAAGGTCGACCGCGAGACGCGCGACCCCTTCGACCTGCTCAACGAGATCGAGACGACGCTGGCGCTCGACGTCGCGCCGATGACCTGGCCGGTCGGGCGCGGGCGCGAGTTCGTCGGCACGCTCGACCTTGCCTCCAACACCCTGCGCCGCAACCAGAAGGGCGATGAGAGCGATGCCGGCCAGAAGGTTGCCGGCGAGGACGACAAGCTCTTCGACGAGCTGCTGCCCCATGGCGCCGCCGACACGTTTCGCGAGGAGGTGTTCCTGGCGCGGGAAGGCTGCAAGCCCTTCGATCTCGAGGCCTTCCGCGAGGGCCATCTGACGCCGGTCTATTTCGGGGCGGCGCTGCGCGACTACGGCGTGCGCGACCTGATCGACGCGCTCGGCAAGCTCGCACCGAGCCCGCGGGCGCAATCGGCAGACAAGCGGCTGATCGAGGCGGGCGAGCCGAAGATGACCGGCTTCGTCTTCAAGATCCAGGCGAACATGGATCCGAACCATCGCGACCGCATCGCCTTCATGCGGGTCTGCTCGGGCAAGCTCTCGCGCGGCATGAAGGCCAAGCTGGTGCGCACCGGCAAGCCGCTGCCGCTGAATGCGCCGCAATTCTTCTTCGCCCGCGATCGCTCGATCGCGGAGGAGGCCTATGCCGGTGACATCGTCGGCCTGCCAAACCACGGCACGCTGCGCATCGGCGACACGCTGACCGAGGGTGAGGACATCGTCTTCCGCGGCGTGCCGAGCTTCGCCCCGGAAATCCTGCGCCGCGTCAAGCTCAAGGACGCGATGAAGGCCAAGAAGCTGCGCGAGGCGCTGCAGCAGATGGCGGAGGAGGGCGTGGTCCAGCTCTTCTTGCCGCATGACGGCGCCCCTGCCATCGTCGGCGTCGTCGGCGCGCTGCAGCTCGATGTGCTCAAGGAGCGCATGGAGGCGGAGTATTCGCTGCCCGTGGATTTCGAACCCTGCCAGTTCGCGATCGCGCGCTGGATCTCCAGCGAGGACAAGGTCGCGCTGCAGAAATTCACCGCGGCCAAGCCGTCCTCGATGGCCGACGACCTCGACGGCGATCCCGTCTTCATGGCCTCGTCGCAGTTCACCCTGAAATACGACGCCGAGCGCGCCCCGGAGATCAATTTCTCCGATGTGAAGGACTACCAGAAGGTGTCGGGAGGCTGAGCCGCCCGGCGGTCGCGCGGCTTCGTGCTGCCGCCATCTGTCTCGATCGATGGTAAGGGTGGCGCCATTCGGCGGAGACCAGTCCGGCCATGCGACGAGATGGTGAGGTTCCCAGGCGCTTCTGGCGACAGCCCCGACTCAGGCTGCTTGCCGGCGTGGCTGTGCTTGTCCTCGTCACAGTCCCGCTCGCCGCCATCCTCTATCCGACATTGAAGTCCTATCCAGCGGCGAATGTTTCTGCGGCCGCCTCGCTGCGTGACAGGAACCTGCAGGACCTCGCCCATCTGCGCCGCCTGCCGGAGGTCGAGCGCAGCTTCACGGCACAAAGCCGTGCAGCGTTCGATCAGGCGGTTACCGCGCTTGAAGCAAGGGCCGGCGAGCTCGACCGGGCCGGCCTGGCGCTGGCTGCTGCGAAGGCCGTGGCTCTGGCCGATAACGGCCATACCAATGTGCTCGGGCTTGCGGGCGATCGCGGTTTCAACGCCGTGCCGATCCGCCTCGGCTGGTTCGCCGACGGGTTGTTGGTGATCGCGACAGACGAGGACAGGCAGCATCTTCTTGGCGGACAGGTTCTTGGTGTGAACGGACACAGGACGGAAGCTTTGGTCGAGGCGCTGCGTCCCTATGTTGGCGGCCCCGCAAATCTTGCCCGGGAATTCGTGCCAAACTTTCTGATCTCGCCGGAGCTGCTCCATGCGGCCGGCCTTGCCGCGACGACTGATGGCAGCAGCTTTGCGATGCGCTTTGCTGATGGGGCCGTCGGTTCGGTCGAGCTCGTCGCCAAGGCGGCCACCCGCCCATCTCACGATCGCTTCGTGTGGCCGAGCGACAATCTGAGCCCACCGGGCCGGTCGAGCGGATGGCGGCATGTGCTCGACGGTGTCGCTTTACCGGCCTATCTCACGCATCTCGACGCGAACTACTGGCACGATTTTCCGGCCAATGATCTGCTCTATGTCCAGATCAACCGTGTGGGCGATCAGGGATCGATCGGCTTGTCCGCCTATCTGTCCGGGATGCTCGACGAAGCGGCGAAGAAACCCATTCGCAATGCCATCGTCGATCTGCGTTTCAATCCCGGCGGCAACTATACGTTGACGGCCGATTTCACCCGCCGGCTGCCGGAGCTTCTGCCAGCGCCCGGCAGGCTTTTCATCCTGACCAGCGCACACACGTTCTCCGCGGCGATCAGCACGGCGGCGCGGCTGAAATATTTCGCCGGAGAACGCGCCATCATCGTCGGTGAGGCGATGGGCGACCGCTCGCAGTTCTGGGGCGAAGGCGGGGGGACCGTGTTGCCGAACGCGAAGCTTGCGCTGCGCTACACCACTGCCTTCCATGATTGGGAGCACGGCTGCAGCCTGTCGCAGATCACGACCTGCTTCCTGCTGAACTACGTCTACGGCGTGCCGGCCGGTGATCTGCGGCCGAAGGTGACCATCGCACCGATCTTCGCCGACTTCCTTGCCGGCAAGGACCCCGTGATGGCCGAGGTCATGCGGCAGCTGGCATCGAACCAGGGTCGCTGAGGCATCCGTCCCGCCTCAGCCCTGCCAGCGGTTCAGCGCATCGCCGATCGTCTGGCTGCCCGCGCCGCCCTTCTCGAAGGTGATGATGCCGCGCCGGCCGGAGTTGAAGCGCACCGGCAGGTCGATCCAGTTGCGGTTGCGCAGCAAGTCGAGATTGCGCTCGGATTCGACCGGGACGTTCGACAGCGCCGCCACGAACAGGTTCTCGCCCAGCGCCGAGGCGATGGCCGAGAGCGGCGCGCCGCGCTCGCCCTCTTCGAGCTTGAACTGCGGCACGCCGACCTCGCGGATCGCATCGTTCGCCGCTTCGCCCGAGGTGGTGAAGCGCATGCCGATGATGTGCGAGGCCGGGAAGGCGGAATCGGTGTTGCGCCGGATGGTGAAGTCGAGCGAGAGCCCGGCATCGGCGATCTCGATGGTGGCCCGCACGATCGTCTCGACCGGCCGGCCGGGACCGGCGGTGTCGCTGTCGAGCCGCCAGAGCACGCGGCCCTGCACGGTCCGCGGCTGCTGCGGGGTCTCCGGTACCTCGATATAGAGGATGGCGCGCTGGGCGACGGTGAGGTCGCTGCCCTGTTGGGCGCCGGCCTGCTGGCTCGGGCGCTGCCCGGAGGGCTGGCTCGGCGTTGGCGTCGGCTCGCCGCCGGCGCGCTCGCTGATCTTGCCCGCCTGGTCCTGCTGAGCCGGCGGCGCCTGCGTCTCGACGCGCGGCCGGACCTGCTGGTCCTGCGGGGCGATCTTGTTGACGTAATAGGCGGCGCCGGCGATCACCGCCACGGCGAGCGCGACGCCGCCGCCGACGATGGCTGTGCGGACATGGCCGGGATCGACGCTGCGCTTGCGCGGCGGTGCGACGCGCGGACGGATGGGCTGGGCCTCGTCACGGGCGGCGGCCGGCTCCTCGAAGCGCGGCATGTCCTGCTGCGATATGGCCGGCCGCGGCTTCGGCTCGGGTCGCGCGAGCGGTGTCGCGGGAGCAGCCGGCGGCTCGTCCAGCGGGAGTGGCGGCAGGCTCGGCTCGATCGCCTCGGCGAGCGCGATCTCCGCCTCGATGCGCGATACCGCCTCGTCGAGCGAGAGCCGCTCGCGGGTGATGTCGGCTTCGGAAAGCGGCGGGTCGAGGCTGCGCAATTGCGCGAGCAGCGCCGTGCGTGCCCGGTCATAGACGGCGCGGCGCGCTTCCGGCGACTTGTCGGTCAGTCCGGCGATCGCACGCGCCAGAATGGGGTGGAAATCGGCCATTGGCCTCACATGTCCGCGTTGGCCCGGCCCGTCAACCCTCGAACGGGTTCTGGACCAGGATCGTATCGTCGCGCTCCGGGCTAGTCGACAGCACCGAGACGGAGGCGCCGATCAGTTCCTCGATGCGACGCACATATTTGATCGCCTGCGCCGGGAGCTCGGCCCAGGAGCGGGCGCCGGCCGTCGAGCCTTCCCAGCCGTCGATCACCTCGTAGATCGGCTCGACCCTCGCCTGGTCGCGCTGGCCGGCGGGAAGATGCTCGAGGATCTCGCCATCGAGCTTGTAGCCGGTGCAGACCTTGATCTCCTTGAAGCCGTCGAGGATGTCGAGCTTGGTCAGCGCGATGCCGTCGATGCCGGAGGTCTTGACCGTCTGGCGCACCAGGCAGGCGTCGAACCAGCCGCAGCGGCGCTTGCGGCCGGTGACGACGCCGAATTCCTTGCCCTTCTGGCCGATCAGCTCGCCGATCTCGTCGAAGAGCTCGGTAGGGAACGGGCCCTCGCCGACGCGGGTGGTGTAGGCCTTGGCGATGCCCAGTACATAGCCGACGGCGGAGGGGCCGAGGCCGGAGCCGGTCGCGGCCTGGCCGGCGACGATGTTCGACGAGGTCACGAAGGGGTAGGTGCCGTGGTCGACGTCGAGCAGGGCGCCCTGTGCGCCCTCGAACAGGATGCGCTTGCCGGCGCGGCGCTGCGCATCGAGCAGGGCCCAGACGGTGTCGGCATAGGGCAGCACCTGCGGCGCGATCTCGGTCAGCTGCTTCAGCAGCTCGACGCCGTCGATCTCGGCAATGCCGAGGCCGCGGCGCAGTGCGTTGTGATGGGCGAGCAGGCGTTCGATCTTGGCCTTCAGGACGGTCTCGTCCTTGAGGTCGATGACGCGGATGGCGCGGCGGCCGGCCTTGTCCTCATAGGCCGGGCCGATGCCGCGCTTGGTGGTACCGATCTTCAGCGCCGTGTTCGACGTCTCGCGGAAATGGTCGAGCTCCCGGTGCAGCGGCAGGATCAGCGTCGCATTATCGGCGATGCGCAGGTTCTCGGGGCCGATCTCGACGCCCTGGGCGCGCAGCCGTGCGATCTCCTCGACGAGGTGCCAGGGATCGACGACGACGCCGTTGCCGATCACCGAGAGCTTGCCGGGGCGCACGATGCCGGACGGCAGCAGCGAGAGCTTGTAGACGGTGCCGTCGATGACGAGCGTGTGTCCGGCATTGTGGCCACCCTGGAAGCGCACCACCACATCGGCCTGGCTCGACAGCCAGTCGACGATCTTGCCCTTGCCCTCGTCGCCCCACTGAGCGCCGACCACGACCACGTTCGCCATGGAGGAGATTCCCTCTTTGCTGACCTATCGAGTCAGCGCGAATTCCGGTCGTTCGGCCGGACGGGCCGAACGGAAAGCGCGCTGGCGCAAGCGCCCGCACGAATAAAAACCCCGGCGCAAGGCCGGGGTTTCGGGTGAGGTCCTTGCAAGCCCTCTTCGTCCAAGAGAATGGCAAGGTCAAGGCTGACGGGCGCAAAGCCGGGGAAAGAATTTTCGAAAGCCTGTCGATTCCGCCACTCCTTCTTCGACGACAGGGCAGAAGGGGCAGCGCAGCGCTGCCCGCTGGCTCGCAGGAGAAGCAGCATGCGCAAGCTCGTCGTCACCCAGTACATCTCGCTCGACGGCGTGATCGAGGACCCGGTCGGCATGGAGGATTCCGGTCTCGGCGATTGGACCGGACCGTTCACGCGCGGGCCGGAAGGCGAGCGGCTGAAGCAGGAAGAACTCGATGCCGCGGGTTCCCTGCTGCTCGGCCGCCGGACCTACGACGCCTTCGCCGCGGTCTGGCCGCATGTGGTCGATAGCCCTTTCGCCGACCAGATCAACGCGCTGCCGAAGCATGTCGCCTCGACAACGCTGACGCGCGCCGAGTGGCAGGGCACCTCGATCCTGGCAGGCGATGCGCTCGCCGCCATCGCGGCGCTGAAGGACGGCACCGGCGGCGACATCCTGGTCTATGGCAGCCTTAAGCTCGTCCATGGCCTGCAGCGCGCCGGACTGGTCGACGCCTACAACCTCATGGTCTATCCGGTTGCGCTCGGTGCCGGCGGGCGACTCTTCGCCGACGGCGCGCGCAGCAATCTTTCGCTCACCGAGGCGCAGACGCTGGGCGACGGCATCCAGTGGCTACGCTACGAGGTCAAGCATTGACGGGCAGGGCAGCCCTGCGGCGATCGCGGTTGCGGCTGCCGCCGGGGCGGATTAACCCGGCGTCTTCGAGACCGGGAACAAACGCCGATGCTGCCCATCGCCATTTCGACGCTCACCGTCTGCGGGATCGAGGAGCTGCCGGCGCAGAGCACGCGCAAGGTCAGCCATGTATTGTCGCTGCTCGATCCCGACCTGCCGGAGCTTGAATCCTTCGTGGCCTATGAGGCGCATGAGCGCACGACCCTGCGCTTCCACGACATCATCACGCCGCAGGAAGGCCGTGTGCATCCGACGCAGGCTCACGTCGCCGAGATCCTCGATTTCGGCGCGAAGCTGCGCGAGTCGGCGATCAAGCGGCAGGAGGGGCACCTGCTGGTGCATTGTCATATGGGCATTTCGCGCTCGACCGCGGCGATGCTCTCGCTGATGGCACAAGTGGAACCGGAGGAGGGCGAAGACGCCCTGTTCGCCCGCCTGCGCGCGATCCGTCCGCAAGCCTGGCCGAATTCTGTGATGATCGGCTTCGCCGATGCGCAGCTGAAGCGCGGTGGGAAGCTCACCGCGGCGCTCGGCCGGCACTATGCGCACCAGCTCGAGGCGCAGCCGCGCTATCGTCAGTGGATGGCCGATCTCGGCCGCGGCGCCGAAGTCGCGATGGCGGGCTGAACACTCTTCCCGGTCCCCTCGCCGCCGGAACGCCCCCTCGTCAGTCTCTGGGAGCATGGCGGTTTTGCCGTGTTCGCAGAATGCGTTGGCGGCGATCGGACGTATGAGAAGGCGGAGGCGGCGACGGGCAATGGCATGAGCCATGCTCGCACAAGAACGCCGCAGGCTGGGGAATGACATTCATGACGAAGCTCGATGACTGGCTCGGCGCGCATCACGCCGAGTTCACGGCGATCCGCCGTGACATTCACGCGCATCCCGAGCTCGGGCTGGAAGAGCATCGCACCGCGAGGCTCGTCGCCGACAGGCTGCGCGAATGGGGCGTCGAGGTGACCGAGGGCGTCGGCAAGACCGGGGTCGTCGGCGTGATCCGCGGCAATGGGCCGGGACAGCGCGCCATCGGCCTGCGCGCGGACATGGATTGCCTCGCGCTGGAAGAGCTGACCGGCCTGCCGCACGCCTCGAAATTCCCCGGCCGCATGCATGCCTGCGGCCATGACGGCCACACCACCATGCTGCTCGCGGCGGCGCGCTATCTCGCCGAGAACCGGGATTTCGGCGGCACGGTCAACCTGATCTTCCAGCCGGCCGAGGAAGGCCGCGGCGGCGCCAACGCCATGCTGGCCGACGGGCTGTTCGAGCGCTTCCCCTGCGATGCGATCTACGGCCTGCACAATACGCCCGGCTTGCCCGCCTCGCATTTCGGCACGGCGGTCGGCCCCTTCCTGGCGTCGGCCGATTCCTGGCGGGTGACCTTCCGCGGCGTCGGTGGCCATGGCGGCTCGCAGCCGCACCGCTCGACCGACATCACCTATGCGCAGGCGCATTTCGTGCTCGGCCTCCAGGGCATCGTCGGCCGCAATGTCGCGCCGCTGGACACGGCGGTGATCAGCGTCGGCTACATCCATGGCGGCGATGTGAACGCCTCGAACGTCATCCCGTCCGAGCTCGTCATCGGCGGCACGGCGCGGACCTATTCGCAGGAGGTGCGCAATCTGGTCGAGCGGCGGATCGCCGAGTTGGCGTTGGCGACGGCGCAGGCCTGGGGCTGCGAGGCGCAGGCCCACTACCATCGCGGCACCAGCCCGCTGGTGAACGCCGCCGAGCAGGTCGGAGTCGCGGTCGCAGCGGCTTCGAGCGCGGTCGGGGCCGAGCATGTCAACGGCCAGATGCTACGCGGCACGGGCGGTGAGGATTTCGCCGAGATGATGCTGGTCTGCCCCGGCGCCTTCATGCGCATCGGCAACGGCGTCGCGGCGGACGGCTCCTTCGCCGGGCTGCACACGCCGCTCTACGACTTCAACGACGAGATCATCCCGGCCGGCGTGCGCTACTGGGTCGGCCTGGTCGAGCAGGAGCTCGGCCAGGGCTGGCAGGCGATCGCGGCGGAGTAGGGCGCGAGGCTATCCGTCATTGCGAGAAACGCAGCGACGAAGCAATCCAGGAGCAGCAGAGCTCTACGTCCTCCTGGATTGCTTCGCTACGCTCGCAATGACGGGCACTACCGCCGCGGCTGATCGAAGACGACCTCGCGGTCGCCGGGATATTTGATCCGGTAGGCGAGGCGGATCTCCTTCTGCGCGCCCGGCGCAAGCTCGAAGCTCCAGGCCGAGACGCCGCGCTTGTCGCCGACCTGCTTCTCGGTCGGCGGCGTGCTCTGCGACAGCAGCTCGACCGTGATGGTGCTGTTCTCTGAGAACGGCACGCGCTCGGTCACGGTCAGCTTGACCGGCTGGGCGTGCAGGCTCTTCACCACCGTCTTGAACTCACGCTGGTCGGTCCGCGTCGAGCCGAGCCAACCGGAATCGTTCTCGCGCCGGCGCACCGGCACGCGCGTCACCTTGAGGCGGTCGTCGGCGCCGAAGCCGAGCTCGACCTTGTCGCCCGGCGCGACCTGTCCGAGCCGGCCCTTGCCGATATAGGCGCCGTCGCGGTGGAGATAGACCTCGCCGGCGAGCAATGGCGCCTCGTCCTCGTGATTGAAGCTGGCTTCGAGATAGGCCTTCTCCTCCAGCTCCGGCGTGGCGCGGGCGGAAAGCTCCGGCTTGACCTTGGTTTGCGTCAATACCACCGCCTTGCTGGAGCCGTCCTGCGGGACGGTGACCCGGCCTGGCACCTTGAAGCTGGCCTGATAGGCCCCGGCGCTGACGCTCGCGGTCTGGACCTCTGCCGGCTTCGGTGCGGCGTCGACCATGTCTGGCGCCGGCGCGATCGGCGCCGGAGCGGCCGACAATGCCTGCGACTTGGCGGAGCGCTCGGCTTCCAGGCGCGCACGCAACCGCTCCTCATAGACCACCGGCGGTTCGTAAAAGGCGATGCGCAGGGGGTTGAGCTCGGGGGCGCGCGTGCCCTGCGCCGAGCGAGTGGTCGAGAGTTCGACCGCGACCTCGTTCCAGTCCTCGCCGGTGCGCTGGCGCAGTTCGGCGCGGCGGGTGAAGGCGATCTCGGCGGCGCCACTACTGTTGCCAGTCGTCAGGCGCGCCTCGTAGACCGGGAGCCAGCTCGCACCGGAAATGCGATAGCTGACCGAGATGTCGGCGGCGATGGGCGCCTTGGCCTCGACGGCGATGGCGACGTCGCGCTTGGGCTGGCCGGCGCGAGGCGCCAGCGGCCGCGCCTTCTCCAGCGCGGCGATCTCGGCGTCGAGATCGGCGATGCGGTTGCGGAGCGTGAGCAGTTCGCCCTGGACCTTGACCAGCGCCGTGCCGATCGCGTCGAACACGGCGGGCCAATCGCTGACTGGCAGAACCTTGCCGCCTTCGCTCAGCTTGTCCGGGCCGACCTTGCCGAAATTCTCGATGGTGGCGCGCTTGGCCTCGATCGCGCTGATCTCACCGGCGAGCTTGGCCTTCTCGCCTTGCAATACTCGGATCTTGCCTTCCAGCGCCTGATCGAGGGCTGGGCGGGCCTCACCCGGAACCTGGCGGACATCGACCGCGCCGATCGAGAAGGCGCCGTCGCCCTGCGCCTCGACCCGGATCGATGCCGGGTCGACGCTGGCGGGCAGGCCGCGCAGCACGATCTGGGAGACGCCTTCGAGCAGCGAGGCCTTGCCGAGCCGGGTCACGACCGCCCCGTCGGGATAGACGGTGACGCGGTCGATCTTCGAGACGAGCTCGATCTCGGCGGCGCCTGCGAGGCTCGGCGCGAAAAGCAAGGCTGCGGCCAGTCCGGTCTTCATCATATTAGTCCCCCGACAAATCAAGCAGCCGCGATTTGTCCGGTGGATTTCGGCGCGGCGAGGGCAGAATTGGGCCGGAACGCGGGACGGCGCCGCGGGAGCCGGATCCGATCAGGTTGAACCGACCTGATCGCTGAATCCGTCTCTCACTTTTCTAGGCGCCATCGCCGCCCGGCGACGATGGCGGGGCCTTGACGGCATCAGCGCGGTTTTCGCTGCGTCAGGGCGTTGGCAGCGCCGGAATCATCTGCTCGTTGCCGTCGGAGTTCTTCTGCCGGGCGCGGTCATGCAGGAAAGCGACGACCTGCGCCATGGTATTGGCGTTGCCGAGCGCATCCGTGGTGTTGTTCACGCTGATGTCGCCGAGGCCGACGGTGTGGAAATATTCGTGGGTGACGACGTCGCGCTGGAGATCGGCGTTCGAGGTGAACCAGGACGTGCAGAGATCGGTGTCCGGTGGCTTGCGGCGCGGTGTCGTCCAGGCGAAGGCCGGCCTGGGATCGACGCATTTGCCGCCGGCGCGCGCGGCATTGAGCGATTTCGGCAAGGCGAGATTCTGCTCGACCAGGTTGATGGCGCTCGCCAGCGCGCTGCGGAAGGCCGGGTCCATTGCGTTCAACGGCACCAGCAGCTTGCGCGAGATTACCGCGATGTCGCGCCGATAATTCCGGCGTAGTTCGTTGAAGGCGTCCTCGCTGCCACCTGAATCCTCGAAATACTTGATCTGCCGCTGCAGCAGCCGCATCCGATTCAGGGCGAAGCGCAAGGAGGTGCGACTAGCGTCCCAGGCCACGTCGATGAGCGTCGCATCGGTCGGTCCCGATGGCGGGGTCGGCGAGGGCGGGGTGAAGCCGGTCTTCTCGATGCGGTACTTGCCGCGATAATAGGACGATTCGTACCAGGTATGGTCGTTGTCGCTGGTGAGCGGCCTTTGCCAGCTCTCGCGAGTGGTTGAGCCCTTCCACCACATGTTGACCAGCTTGGAGCTGGCGGCCCAATTGCCGACGCCGCTCTCCATGCTGCCGAGGTCGCGCCAGGTGACGCCGCCGTCGCGCCGGAAATCATATTCCCAGACCCAGCCCTTGACCCGAACGGTCCAGGTTCCGATCAGCAAATCGAGGTCGCCAGCCATCTGCCATCCCCATCGGCAGGCAAGTCGAGGCCGCCCGGACGGGTCGCCTGTCCTTGCGAAAGGCAAAGAACGCATCGTCGGAAGACTGGAGCATAGACCGGCGCGACGAGATGACGCCAACACGATTTTGGGGGTGGCGCATCTTTCGGCAGTCGAGCCGTCGATGTCGGTCGCGGTTATCGCTAGGGCAGGCCGGTGCGGCCCTCGGCGCTTTTACCCCCGCAGGCCGGGCGCCTCCTGGCCGGTGCTGGCGACGTATTCGGTGTAGCCGCCGCCATAGAGATGAACGCCCTCCGGTGTCAGCTCCAGCACCCGGTTGGAGAGCGCCGCGAGGAAATGGCGGTCGTGGCTGACGAACAGCATGGTGCCTTCGTACTGCGCCAGCGCCGCGACCAGCATCTCCTTGGTGGCGATGTCCAAATGGTTGGTCGGCTCGTCGAGCACCAGGAAATTCGGCGGGTCGTAGAGCATCTTCGCCATGACCAGCCGGGCCTTCTCGCCGCCGGAGAGGAAGCGGCAGCGCTTCTCGACATCGTCGCCGGAGAAGCCGAAGCAGCCGGCGAGCGCACGCAGAGAGCCTTGTCCCGCCTGCGGGAACGAGCCTTCCAGCGACTCGAAGATGGTGGCGTCGCCGTCGAGCAGCTCCATGGCGTGCTGGGCGAAATAACCCATCTTGACGCTGGCGCCGATCGCGACGGAGCCGCTGTCCGGCTGCGAGGCGCCGGCGATCAGCTTCAGCAAGGTCGACTTGCCGGCGCCGTTGACGCCCATCACGCACCAGCGCTCCTTGCGCCGGATCTGGAAATCCAGGCCGTCATAGATGGTCTTGGCGCCATAGCGGACATGCACATTCTTGAGCATGGCAACGTCGTCGCCCGAGCGCGGCGCCGGCTGGAACTCGAACTGCACGGTCTGGCGGCGCTTGGGCGGCTCGACGCGCTCGATCTTGTCGAGCTTCTTGACGCGGCTCTGCACCTGCGCCGCATGCGAGGCCCGCGCCTTGAAACGCTCGATGAAGGCGACCTCCTTGGCCAGCATCGCCTGCTGGCGCTCGAACTGCGCCTGCTGCTGCTTTTCGGCGAGCGCGCGCTGCTGCTGGTAGAACTCGTAGTCACCGGAATAGCTGGTCAGCGTGCCGCCATCGATCTCGACGATCTTGCCGACGATGCGGTTCATGAAGGCGCGATCGTGCGAGGTCATCAAGAGGGCGCCGTCATAGCCCTTGAGGAACTGCTCCAGCCAGATCAGGCTTTCGATGTCGAGATGGTTGCTCGGCTCGTCGAGCAGCATCACGTCGGGCCGCATCAGGAGGATGCGGGCCAGCGCGACGCGCATCTTCCAGCCGCCGGAGAGGGCGCCGACATCGCCCTCCATCATCTCCTGGCTGAAGCCGAGGCCAGCAAGCACCTCGCGGGCGCGCCCGTCGAGCGCATAGCCGTCGAGCTCCTCGAAGCGACCCTGCACCTCGCCATAGCGGGCGATCAGCTCCTCCATCTCGTCGGCCCGGTCGGGATCGCCCAGCGCCGTCTCGAGCTCCTTCAGCTCGGCGGCGATGGCGCTGACGGGGCCTGCGCCGTCCATCACCTCGGAGACAGCGCTGCGGCCCTTCATGTCGCCGACATCCTGGCTGAAATAGCCGATGGTGGTGCCGCGATCGACGCTGACCTGGCCCTCGTCGGGCAGGTCCTCGCCGGTGATCAGCCGGAACAAGGTGGTCTTGCCGGCGCCGTTGGGGCCGACCAGGCCGACTTTCTCGCCCTTCTGCAGCGCCGCCGAGGCCTCGATGAAGATGATCTGCTGGCCGTTCTGCTTGCCGATGCTTTCGAGGCGAATCATGATGTCCGGGACGCTGGAGAACTGGGGTTGCGGCGCGTTTACAGGGCTGGCGACGCGTGGGGAACCCCGCAGACGGCTCGCTAGCCCTTCGCGCTGCGCGCGACCATGGCGGTGATCGTCTCGAACAGCTCCCGCTTGGCCTCGTCGGCGCCGATCTCGTCCGTCGCGGCGGCATGCGACAACCCTTCGGCGGCGCCCAGCATGGCGCGCAAGCCGGCGGTCGGAATCGGCCGGCCCGCCGTGAAGGGGGCGAGCAGGCCCCGGCAGCGCTCGAGGAAGATCAGGTCGCAGTCGCGCTTGACCGCGGCGAGCTCGGGCGAGCCGGCCAGGGCCGCGACGACGCCGGGGATCTCGCGGCCCTGGGCCAGCACGCAGTCGACATAGGACGAGGCGATCGCCCCGGCCTTGCCGGCGAGCGTGGCTTCGCTGCCGTCGATCGCGGCGTTCATGACCGCATATTCGCGCGCGTCGAAGTCGCGATAGAGCGCGACCAGGAGGCCGCTGCGCGTGACGAAGTGGCTGTAGACCACCGGCTTGGTGACGCCGGCCCGCTCGGCGAGGCGGCCGAGCGTCAGGGCGTCGGTGCCTTCTTCGCCGACGATCCGCCAGGCAGTCTCGATGAGCTGGCGCTGGCGCTCCTCGCGCGTCAGCCGCTGGCGGCGCGGACGGTCGGTATCGAGGCTTGACATATCTTATGTACCAAAAGTAACTTACTAAGAGTATATAGTGATCGCCGGCCGACCACAATCGCTACAGGAGAGAGTCCATGCACGCCCTCGTCGTCGTCGCCCATCCCGACACCAACTCCCTCAGCCATGCCGTCGCGCAGGCGCTGGCCGATGGCGTCGCGAGCACGGGCCACACAGTCGAGATCGCCGACCTGGCGAAGGAGGGCTTCGACCCGCGCTTCTCGCTGAACGATCTTGCCGTCCATCGCCGCGAGATTGCCCAGCCCGCCGACATCGCCGCCGAGCAGGCCAGGGTCGACCGGGCCGATGCGCTGGTGCTGGTCTACCCGATCTACTGGTGGTCGATGCCGGCGCTGATGAAAGGCTGGATCGACCGCGTCTTCGCCAATGGCTGGGCCTATGAGGAGCTCGAGGACATGAAGACGGTCAAGAAGCTCGAGCATCTGCCGGTCCATCTCGTCGCGCTCGCCGGCGCCGACATGCGCACCTTCGCCCGTCACGGCTATTACGGCGCGATGAAGACGCAGATCGACCACGGCATCTTCGGCTATTGCGGCGCGCCGGTCGTGACTTCGGAATTCCTGGTGCCGGTGCCGGACATGTCCGATCATGTCGTCACGGCGCGGGCGCTCGGCGGCAGGGTGTTCGGGGCGGCAGTGAGCAAGGCCCCTGAAGCGGCGTAGGTCAAGCCCGTCCGCGCACGCTCGCCTGTGGCTTGACCCGCATCTCCAGGAAATTGCGCAGCTCGGTCACACGCTTGACCGGGTCGAGCACCTCCTCGTCCAGTCCGAGACCCCAGGCCAGATCGCTGCGGGCGGGATCGGCGTCGAGTGCGTCGAGGTCGGCGATCCAGGCGGCTGCGGCAGGCTCGTCCTTGCGCAGGCCGCGCTCGATCAAGGTCTTGCTGTGCCGCCGCAGGATCGTCGCGATCAGGCGCAGCGAGAACTCCGGATGGTACTGTACGCCCCAGAAGACACCGCCGTCCTGACGGAACTCGGCGGCCTGGATGGGGCTCATCGCGTTCGAGGCGAGGATAGTCGCATCGGCCGGCGGGGCGACGATGCTGTCGAAATGGATCGCCGGTGCGTCGAAGGCGGCGGGCCGGCCGGCGAGCAGCGGGTGCCTTGCCCCGGCCTCGTTGACGGCGATGCGGCGGGCGAAGCCGATCTCGAGGCCGTTCGGATTGAGCGCGACGGTGCCGCCGGCGGCGACGGCGCCGATCTGGATGCCCCAGCAGGAGCCGAAGCAGGGCGTGCCGCTCCTGTAGATCGCCCGCATCAGCTCGATCTGGCGGGTCACCGCCGGCTCGGGGCTGTGGATATGCAGCGAGGAGCCGGTCAAGGCGATGCCGTCATAGGAGGCGAGGCCGGCGCCGTCGGGCAGGTTGGCGCCCTCGTCGGCAGGCAGGCAGATATCGGTGATCAGCGAAGGCTCGATGCGGCGCATTTCCGCGGCATAGGCCTCCGATGGGGTCGCGCCGGCGTCGCGGATGTACTCCTCGCGCCCCTCGCGCTTGTAGCCGTCGACCACGAGGACGCGCAGCGGCTTCGGTGCGACCATGTTCATGCTGATCCTCGGCGGTTGCTTGCGGCGACGGGGCTGCGTTGCGCCTCCTCTTAGCGCGCTTTGCGTTCGATCGGCAGCGATCGAACGCAAAGAGTTCGCGCAAAAAGCGAATAGCAGGGATGGTCAGGCCGCAAGCGTGCCACGCGCTTCTGCGGCCATGCATGGCCGGCAGGGCTCAGCGGGCGCCGCGATCGTTTGCGCTACCGGGCGCGCCGCGTCTTCGGCGTTTTCGCAGGTGCCGCCGCGGCGGCCGCGGCGGCGGCTTCCGCATCGGCCGCCTCCTTGGCGAGGCGCAGGGCGCGCAGCCTCGCGGTCTTCTCGGCGACGGCCCGCTGCTCGGCCTTCAGCGCGTCCATGGCGCTTTCGGCTTCCTGCCGGCGCTGCTCGGTCTTGGCGAAGTTCCGCTCGGCGCGGAGCTTGGCCTGCTCGGCGGTGAGCCCTTTGGTCGCCATGGCTGAGGCTCCTCTGATCGGGATCAGGATGCGACGGCGGCGGGACGCGGTGGCCGGACCGGACGCGGCTTCGGCTTGGGAGCGGGCAGCAGGCCTTCGCGCTGCGCCTGCTTGCGGGCAAGCTTGCGGGCGCGGCGGATGGCGTCGGCCTTCTCGCGAACGCGCTTCTCGGACGGCTTCTCATAGGCCGAACGCCGCTTCATCTCGCGAAACACGCCTTCGCGCTGCATCTTCTTCTTCAGGACGCGCAACGCCTGGTCGACATTGTTGTCGCGGACGAGAACCTGCATTCGGATTTCCTTCTGGTCGAAACGTCTTGATCAGACGCCTGGTCAAGACGCCTACCGGAAACAAAAAAGGGCCGGGTTGATCCCGACCCTTCCTGAGCTATCCCGCGTGGAGCGGGCGTGGCGCCAGTACATCCGTGGTCGCCTGCCCCTGATCTCTCACGCTGGACAGCGTGTCGGTTCACTCGGCGCGCAGGTTGTCGGCCGACATCTTGCCAGAACGCTTGTCCTGGACGAGCTCGTACGAGATCTTCTGGCCGTCGCGGAGATCGCGCATGCCAGCGCGCTCGACGGCGCTGATGTGGACGAACACGTCCTGGCCGCCATCATCCGGCTGGATGAAGCCGAAACCCTTGGTGCCGTTGAACCATTTCACTGTGCCGTTGGCCATGATCTTGCTCCTGCTCATGAGGATAGGTTCGCGCACGGCGACCGCCATGCGCGTTTCGATGAGGAGGAATGTCGTCAGCAGTGCGCACAGGCGGCGCGGGCCAATTCGTTCGGCCTAGATCGAGTGCTACAAATGGGGGTTTATGTTCCATTTGTCAATGCAACTATAACGTGCTGTTTCGGCGGCAAGATGAATGCAGCGGCGATGGCGGGCTGTCCCGCCTCGCCATCTCAGCCCCGCGGTGACGTCATCCGCGCCACCACGGACATGGCGAAATCGACGAGATAGGCGTTGAGTGCCAATGAGGCGGCCCCGGCTCGCTGGGTATCCCGGGCCAGGATCGCCTGCAGGATGTCCTGGTGCAGCCGCTTGCCATGGGTGATCTCCGCCCGCTCGTCGCGAACATGCATGATCCAGAAGCGCCGTGACAGTGTCTGCAGCGGCACCATCAGCGCTTCCAGATAGGGGTTGTGGGCGGCCTGGATGATCAGGGCGTGGGTCTGGCGGATCGTGTCCGAGTATTCGTGGAGGCCGAAATCGCCGGCGAGCGTGCTCTTCAGCGCCGCGATCGCCGCAATGTCCTTCTCCGTCGCCCGGCTGCAGGCGAGCTCGACCGCCAGGACCTCGACGGCGCGGCGGACCTCGAGCCCGCTGAGCTGATCCTCGACCGAGATCGCCGGGATCTCGATGCCCTTGTTGGGATGGATGCGCAGCATGTGGTTGAGGGCGAGGCGCTGGATCGCCTCGCGCACGGGCGTCCGTCCGAGCCCGGTCAAGTCCATCAGGCCGCGTTCGGACACCATCGAGCCCGGCTTGAGATCGCCCTGTTCGATCAGGCGCTCGATGACGCCGACTGCCTGCTCCGACTGATTCATCCCGCCTGCCCGCATGCGCTGCCGCGATCGATCGGACGCGGCGATTCCCGACCGTCTCGATAACCGATCCCAAGGGGCTTTCCAAACTGCCATCCATCCAATATATCGGTTGGATATCATTTGAATGCCGCACTAGCCCCGGACCTTCCGCATGAAGTATCGCCCTTCGTCAGAGCCCAGCCCGCTGCCCTATTCGCCGTTCAAGAGCTGCACCGTGCCGCGTCCGATCGGCTGGCTGTCGAGCGTCAGCGCCGCCGGCGTCGAGAACATCGCACCCTACAGCCAGTGGCAGAACCTGACCTTCGATCCGCCGATGGTGATGTTCTCGGCGAACCAGTATCCGGACGGGCGGCGCAAGGACACGGTGCTCAATGCCGAGGAAACCGGCTGGTTCGTCTGGAACATGGCGACCTATGACCTGCGCGAGGCGGTCAATCTGAGCGCGATGGCGCTGCCGCCCGAGGAGAGTGAGTTCGACCGCCTCAGCGTGACCCGGGAATACGCCGACAACGCCCGCATCCCGATGGTCAAGGAAAGCCCGGTCAAGTTCGAGTGCCGCTATCTCGGCACCCATCGTCTGAAGGGCAATTCGCCGGTCGGATCGATCGACATCGTCTTCGCCCAGGTCGAGACGATCCATATCGACGACCGGGTCATCACCGCCGACGGAAAGCTCGACATCGCCGCGATCAGGCCGATCGCCCGGCTGGGCTATTTCGACTACGCGGTGGTCAAGGACACCTTCGAAATGCGCGTGCCGGGAGCCGATGCCGATGCCCGCTTCGGCCTCGAAGGGCGCGCCGCCAGCCGCTGACGCCCAGCGCGGATCTCAAGACCGGCAAGACGCATCACAAAATAAGAGGGGTCATCTCATGTCAGACATCGCCGCACCGGGTGCGCCTAGCCCTGCCGGATCCCGGCGGGTGAAGGATCTGATCGCCGTCAATTTCGGCAACACGCTGGAGTGGTTCGACTGGACGATCTACACGATCTTCGCGCCCTATTTCGCCCTCCAGTTCTTCCCGTCGAGCGACAAGGCGGCGGCGCTGCTCGCCGCCCTCGCGGTCTTCGCGGCGGGCTTCCTGACGCGACCGCTCGGCGGCTTCCTGTTCGGCCTCTACGCCGATCGCGTCGGCCGCAAGCAGAGCCTGACGCTGGCGATGTTCATCACCGCCGGTGGCAGCCTCGTCATCGCCTGCGCGCCGACCTTCGCGACGGTGGGGCTCGCGGCCTCGATCATTCTGCTGGTGGCGCGACTCGCCCAGGGCATCGCCCATGGCGGCGAGATGGGGACCTCCGTCACCTATCTGGTCGAGCGCGCGCCACGGCATCGGCGGGCGCTCTATGGCAGCACCTCCTGGGTGAGCGTCGTGCTCGGCACGATGATCGCGACGATCACCGGGCTCCTGCTCAACGCCAATCTCGACCGGTCGGCGCTGGAGAGCTGGGGCTGGCGCGTTCCCTTCCTGCTCGGCGGGCTGCTCGGCCTCTACGGGCTCTATCTGCGGCGCCAGCTCAGCGAGACCGACAGCTTCGAGAAGGGCAAGGTGCAGCAAGACGACCACGGCGCGGGCATGCCCGCGCTCGTCCGGAACTGGCGCGGCGTCGCCGTCGTCTTCGGCCTTTCGGCCGGCGGCTCGATCATGTTCTACACATGGCTGATCTACAGCCCGACCTTCGCCCAGATCAGCCGCGGCCTCGACGCCAAATCGGCCCTGACCGCCAGCCTGATCGCGCAAGCCGTCTTCCTCGTCGCGATCCCGGTCGTGGGCTGGCTCGCCGACCGCTCCGGGCGGCGCGTCTTCATCATCCTGTTCGGTGTCGGCTTCATCGCCGCGACCTTCCAGCTCGACGCCCTCATCACCAACAGCTTCTCCGGCCTGCTGACGGCGATGATCTCGGCGCTGCTGATCCTGGCCTGCCTGTTCGGGGTCAACACCGCGGTCTGGGCCGAGGTGTTCCCAACCTCGGTCCGGGCGACCGGAGTGAGCGGGCCCCTGTCGCTGGCGACCGCGATCTTCGGCGGCACGGCGCCCTATGTGAACACATATCTCTCGCAGATCGGCGAGCACCGGATGTTCCTGGTCTATCTCATGGTCGTCTCGGGCATCACGCTGGTCACCGGCCTGCTCATTCCCGAGACGCGGACGCTTGAACTCGACCGGCCCGACACCGGCCGCCTGTCCAATTAGGCAGCCTTGCTCGGAGAAGGCTGTGGGCGAGCGCCCGGTCAGGATGCGCGCCCGCTATGAATTCATGCCTCAGCGCAAGCTCTCAACCGCCAGCCTTGCCACCGCGGCATGAGCCGCCTCGCGCTCCTTCTCGCCGACCTGCGCGCCGGCGAGATAGACCGCGATGGCAAAGCGCCGGCCATCCGGCAGGGTGACGATGCCGATATCGTTGGTGGCGTGGTTGAGCCCGTCGGCGCTCGGCCCGAGCCCGGTCTTGTGGGCGAAGCGGGCGCCCTTGGGCAGGCCGGCCTTGATCCGGTTCGGGCCGGTCTTGGATTCGGCCATGAGCTTGTCGAGCAGCGCGGCGTGTGCGGGCTCGCGCAGCCAGGTGCCCTCGGCGAGGCCTTCGAGGAAGGCGATCGAGGCCTCCGGCGAAGCGGCGTCGCGCTTGTCGGTCAGCGTCGCTTGCAGCCGCTTCCTGCGCTCGGCCGCCGGGATCGCGCTGATCGCGGCGTAGAACTTGGCGGTGTCGATCTGCTGGTCCCAGCCATAGCCGGGCAGGCCGAGGATCCCCGGCTGGAAGACGCGCTCATAACGATCGACCGAGATGCCGGTGACGCCGCCATCCCTCAGGATCGCGGTGAGGGCCTGCGGGCCGCCGATCAGGCGCAGCAGGAGATCGGCGGCGGTGTTGTCGCTCTCGGCGGTCGAGCGGGTCAGGAGCTCGCGCAGCGGATACTCGTTGCGCTCGCCCTTGAAGGCCTTGGCGAGCGGGCTGTGATAGAGCGAGAGATCGTTGCGGGTGACGGTGATGGGCTGGTCGAGCTTCAGCTTGCCGGCTTCGACCGCCTGCAGCACGCCGATCGCCAGCGGCAGCTTGAACACGCTCTGCAGCGGGAAAGGCTCTGCCCCGCGATAGGACCAGCTCTTGCGGTCCTTGAGATCGATCAGGCCGACGCCGATGCGGCCCTTCGTGCCCTGCTCGATGGTCCTGATGCCGGCATCGAGCCTGGCCTTGTCCCAGTCGGCGAAGGCGGGGGAGGCGGCAAGGACAGCAAGAGTGGCGGAGCAGGCACAAGCAAAGGCACGGCGGGTCGGCATGAAAAATCCCCTGTGGCGGGCCGCCACAGGGGAGGGTGATTGCGGCGCGGATAGGGCACCACCGTCATGCTCGCCCTTGTGGCGAGCATCCACGTCTGGAACACCGAACGCGATCAGCGAAGCGAAGACGTGGATGGTCGGGACAAGCCCGACCATGACGAGTTGATGCCAGGAAAAACCGTCAGAACTTCAGCCGTCTCGCCCGCTTGACCATCGGGATCTCGTGGATCTTCGCCAGCAGTTCGTCCGAGACCGGCTCGTCGACGGCGACATAGCAGATCGCGTCGCCGCCAGGCTTGTCGCGGCCGAGATTGAAGGTCGCGACATTGACGCCGGCGGCGCCGAGCAGCGAGCCGAACTGGCCGATGAAGCCCGGCTTGTCGGCATTGCGGACATAGAGCATGTGCGGCGCGAACTCGGCGTCGACCTGGATGTCGCGGATCTCGATGATGCGCGGCTTGCCGTCATGGAAGACCGTGCCCGAGGCATGGCGCGGCATGTCCTCGGCCTCGACCACGATGCGGATGACGCTTTCGAGATTGCCCGCGACCTCGCGGGTCAGTTCCTCGACGACGATGCCCTTCTCCTTCGCAACAAGAGCCGAGTTGACCATGTTGATCTCGGGCAGGAAGGGCCGGAGCACGCCGGTGATCGCCGCTGCCGAGATCGCCTTGAGGTTGAGGCTCGCGACCGCGCCTTCGTACTCGATGCGGATGCCCTTGACCGGCGCCTCGGTGAGCTGGCCGAGGAAGGAGCCGAGCTTTTCGGCGAGATCGACGAAGGGCTTGATCCGCGGCGCCTCTTCCGCCGAGATCGACGGGAAGTTCACCGCATTGGTGATCGCGCCCTTCAAGAGATAGTCGCTCATCTGCTCGGCGACCTGCAGAGCGACGTTCTCCTGCGCCTCATTGGTCGAGGCGCCGAGATGCGGGGTGCAGACGACATTATCCAAACCGAACAGCGGGTTCGATTCAGCGGGCTCGACCGAGAACACGTCGAAGGCGGCGCCGGCGACATGGCCGGACTTGATCAGCTCCGCCAGCGCCGCCTCATCCACCAGCCCGCCGCGGGCGCAGTTGATGATGCGCACGCCCTTCTTGGTCTTGGCGAGGTTCTCGGCCGAGAGGATGTTCTTTGTCTTCTCGGTCATCGGCACGTGCAAAGTGATGAAGTCGGCGCGCTTCAGGAGGTCCTCGAGCTCGACCTTCTCGACGCCCAGCTGCAGCGCCCGCTCCGGCGAGAGATAGGGGTCGAAGGCGATGACGCGCATCCTGAGGCCGATGCCGCGCTCGGCGACGATCGAGCCGATATTGCCGCAGCCGATCAGGCCGAGCGTCTTGGCCGTGATCTCGACGCCCATGAAGCGGTTCTTCTCCCACTTTCCGGCCTGGGTCGAGGCATCGGCTGAGGGGATCTGGCGGGCGAGCGCGAACATCATGGCGATGGCGTGCTCGGCGGTGGTGATCGAGTTGCCGAAGGGCGTGTTCATCACGATCACGCCGCGGCTGGTCGCGGCCGGGATCTCGACATTGTCGACGCCGATGCCGGCGCGGCCGATCACCTTCAGCTTCGTCGCGGCCTCCAGCAGCTTGGCGGTCGCCTTGGTCGCCGAGCGGATGGCGAGGCCGTCATAGTCGCCGATGATCGCGGCGAGCTTGTCCTTGTCCTTGCCAAGATTGGGATCGAAGGTCACGTCGATGCCGCGATCTTTGAAGATCTGGACGGCGGCGGGGGAGAGGGCGTCGGAGATCAGGACTTTGGGTGCGGGCATGGGTTTGGCTCCGGCTGCGCGCCGCAATCGGTCGCGCGCGTGAATGGGGAGGCGCGTTCCTTCTCCCCCCGGGGGAGAAGGTGGCTCGGCGAAGCCGAGACGGATGAGGGCCGGCGGGCGAGAGCTCACGACAAACGTCGCGCTGCCCTCACCCCAACCCTCTCCCCCGAGGGGAGAGGGGGCGCGTCGCGCTTACGCCGCCTTCTTGCCCAGACCCGCCTTCGCCTCGTTGAAGGCATAGGTGATCCAAGGCAGCAGCGCCTTGAGGTCGCGCGCCTGCACGGTCGCGCCGCACCAGATGCGCAGGCCGGGAGGGGCGTCGCGGTAATGGCCGAGATCGTAGCCGGCGCCGGCCTTCTCGATGATCGAGACGACCTGCTTGGCAAACGCCGCCTGGGCATCGGCCGAGAGCGCCGTCACCGCCGGGTCGGTGAACTTGAGACACACCGAGGTGTTCGAGCGCGTCTTCGGCTTGACCGCGAGGAAGTCGATCCAGTCGTTCTCGCGCACGAACCTGGCGATGACGCGGGCATTGCCGTCGGCGCGCTTCACCAGCCCGTCGAGCCCGCCGACCTTCTTGGCCCAGGCCAGCGCATCAAGATAATCCTCGACCGCGAGCATCGACGGGGTGTTGATCGTCTCGCCGGCGAAGATGCCCTCGGAGAGCTTGCCGCCCGAGGTCATGCGGAAAATCTTCGGCAGCGGCCAGGCCGGCTTGTAGGTCGTGAGCCGCTCGACCGCGCGGGGCGAGAGCACGATCATGCCATGCGCGGCCTCGCCGCCGAGCACCTTCTGCCAGGAGAAGGTGACGACATCGAGCTTGGGCCAATCGAGGCGCTGGGCGAAGGCGGCCGAGGTGGCGTCGCAGATCGTCAGCCCCTCGCGGTCATCGGCGATCCAGCTGGCATCGGCGACGCGTACGCCCGAAGTCGTGCCGTTCCAGGTGAAGACGACGTCGCGGTTCTTCGTGTCGACCTTCTTCAGGTTCGGCAATTCGCCATAGGGGGCGGTGAAGGTGCGCACATCCGCCAGCTTGAGCTGCTTGGCGACGTCGGTGACCCAGCCCTCGCCAAAGCTCTCCCAGGCGACCATGTCGACGCCGCGGGCGCCCAACAAACTCCACATCGCCATCTCGACGGCGCCGGTGTCGGAGGCCGGCACGATGCCGATGCGGTAATCGGCCGGGACCTGCAGCACCTCGCGCGTCAGGTCGATCGCGAGCTTGAGCTTGTCCTTGCCGATCTTGGCGCGGTGCGAGCGGCCGAGCGCCGCGTCACCAAGGGCCTTGAGGGTCCAGCCGGGGCGCTTGGCGCAGGGGCCGGACGAGAAATGCGGCACGCGCGGGCGCGCGGCCGGAATCGTATTCGCCATCGATGTCTCCATCCTTACAGATGGGCGCGCCGCGTTGGGGCGGCGTGTCCCGTCGATGGGCGTAGGATGGGAGGGGGAGGGGAGTCAAGCGGACTTCGAACTGCCAAAATGCCCGCCACGTGCTCGAATTTCGAGAAAGAGAACTAAAATCAGATTCCAAGTTGCATTTGTTTGGAGTTGTTCCGAATATGATATATTGTCCTGCCTCAGAGTAAGAGGAGGGGTTGTCGTTATGAGATCTCAAATTTCCCTTGTATACCTGCTTCTGATGGCGAATGCCTCTGGCGCCACAGCCCAGCAAATAGTGCTGCCAAATGGCACTGAACGCCTCTCTCCGGAGTTAATGGCTTCTTTTAAGAGCGCCCTTAGAGATGGTGAATTTCCGATTTCGGAAGCAGGCGCAACCAAGCGTATCCCGTTGGGGCGCGGATACAATACATTAGCGGGCGAATTCCGGGGAGATTGTATTTCAGGCGTATCTAAGCAGGAGTCATCTCAAGGTTTTTCTGCTGATTATTCTCTAACTCAGGTAAGAAGCTCTGAAGAATTTCGACATACTCTGCAACTATCTGCGTCTGCTTCAATGGGAGTTGGTATTTGGAAGGGGGATTTAAGTTCTAGTTTTTTTCAATCTCTCGATAGAAATAGATTTTATGATTATCTTGTTGTAAAAGTTATTGTTTCTGGTCCGACGCTTAGTATCAATAAAGAAGCGATTTCTAATGAGGCTAGGCCATTATTGAGCGATCCAGGAAGATTTTATACTAGATGCGGGAATCAATATATTAAATCTGTAACATTTGGCGGAGAATTTTCGGCAGTTATTACGATTGAAACTAGTAACGAAAGCCAGCGTCAGGAACTTAGGGCGGCGATGAGTGTTGCGGCTGCAGGGTATGGGTCAGCGAAGGCGAGCTTTGCAGAGAGCCTGTCCAAGGTAACAAAGAACTATAAGAGGTCAGTCAAAATACTTAGGAATGGTACAAATGAATCTATCCCTGACCTCGAAATTGATACAATAATTAAATACTCATTGGATTTTCCTACAAAAATAAATATGGATACAGCGTACCCTTATTCGCTTGATAAAGCTTATTACTCAGAAGTAAACGTTAATTTGCCGAGGTATGAGAAGGAGCAGGTCATAGCAGATGCTTGGGCAACTAGGGCTGGTGATATATATGCAGATTATGCCGATATGAATTACTATAAAGACAATCGAGAAAAGCTAAATTTTTATCCACCCTTGTCAGAGAGTCAATTATCTGAAGGTATGCAAAAACTAACCTCTGTTGTTACTGATTTAAAGATTCAATATATTGACTGTTTGGAGCGGCCAATTCCGAAATGTGGTCAGATGAAATTTCCAGGATTTGACGCTGCGCTTCCGAAACGTGCGCAGCGAGCGGCAATCGATGCCAAGCAAGGAGCATCGCAACTAATTGGTGTTATCGGGGGTGGAGAAAGTAAAACTGTTGCCATATTGGGAGATTGGAGTGCTTGGAGTGAAGGCGAAAATCTTTGGTGGCCACCTGAGCGTTGCTGTTTCAATATTGTAATTGCTCCAGCGAATGGTCCTATTCGTGAGGAGCCATATGCTGGGCCAAAAATTGTTCAGGGTCCGGCTAGAATATCTGTTCGTATAGGAGATAGTCATTATTCGGATAATCGATCTAAAGATTTGGTTGGTATAATTTACTAGTTTCAAGCAGGCTATAGTGCCCTTTGTCATTCGGCAGAAGGGTTCTCGCGCTGCGGGCACCTAATGGGGATAAATTGCAACCTTATCCCCGCCCTCCCAACCTCCCGTATACTCCGCCGCATCCCATCCCCGAGGGGCGGCCGACCGGAGGCATGCTGTTTGGCGGGGTGGGTGCGGCGCCTGCGGGCGAGGGTTGCGCCTCGCTCCCGGGAGGCTTCGGGAACCGACCTGGAGGCACTACGACCTCTGCGCGAGGAGCTCGCTAGACCGCGTCGGCTCAGGCCAGCGCGACAGAAGCGCGGCCCGGAGCTTTCAAATCGCCGCTGGCGGAGCGCCACGGGGCGTGCGGATGGGGATCCATCCGCGCCGCTTCCTGGCTCAATGGAAGCGGAATACCAACGCGCCTCGCGGCGCTCCGCTGCCCCTCGATTGCGATAACGCCTACAGGATGAGCCTGTGGGCGGGGACGACGCTTGGGCGCGGAACCCTTCTCCCCTCGGGGGAGAAGGTGGCAGCGCGAAGCGCTGACGGATGAGGGAAGTCCAGCACAACTCTCGCCGCCTCACCCAGTCGAACCGCCCTCATCCCCTGCCGGACCTTCTCCCCCGAGGGGAGAAGGAGGCTAATCGGAGGACACCCTATGCCCCGCAATCCCGACCACCGCGGCGCGACGAAAGAGGAATTCGAGCGCTTCCAGCGCGAGCGGCCAATCATGCTGCGCCGGTTCGCGACATTGCTGGAGTGCTGGCGCTTCTGCGGCCGCAAGGATTGCCGGCGGGCCAAGGCCTGTGTCGGGCCGGATGGCGGGCAATGCTCGGGCGCGTTCATGCAAGGCCTGTCCGACGAGATGCGCGCGACCTTCCGCGAGGCGATCCGCCTGCGCCTCGCCGGCGTCGAGGGCAAGGAGGCCTGGTACGAGGCCGAGAGGCGCATCGCCAGGCACAAGGCTCAACTCGACGCGATTCCCGGGATGCAGGGCGAGCGGTAGAAGGTGAGGCGCGGGGAACCCCTCTCCTGGAAGGAGAGGGGCAGGAGTGAGGTGTTCGGACTGCAAACGTTGGCCTGAACCTGACCGCGCGGTAAGCGCTCACGGAACTGGTTGAACCATCAACACCTCACCCTGCCCTCTCCTTACAGGAGAGGGTTCTCCACGCCCTTTCTGGCCTTGCTGCTATAAGCTCGCGTTCAACAGCGATTCACCGAAAGCCCGACGCCATGGCCAGAAAAACCCCCGAACAACTCACCAAGGAATTCGAGGGCCGCAAGGCCAAGGGGCTGGCCAAGGGCGGCGCGGCCTATTGGCCGAACGTGCTGTCGAACGCGGTGCTGAAGCTCGTCGCCAGCGGCGGCGAACTCAGCGTCGCGGCGCTGGCCGAGCGCGTCGCGCAGGAGGGGCAGGTGACGGACCCGGCGGTGAAGGCCGGCGCCGAGGAAGCGCTGGCGCGGCTGAAGCAGGCGGCGGCAAGGGCGGCGGAGTAGGGGCGGGAAACCCTTCTCCCCTCGGGGGAGAAGGTGGCAGCGCGAAGCGCTGACGGATGAGGGCAGCGCCGCGTCTCAGGCCCTCATCCCCTGCCGGACCTTCTCCCGCAAGGGGAGAAGGATAGAGGCTACTCCCCCATTGCGATCAGGCTGGCATTGCCGCCCGCCGCCGCGGTGTTGATCGTCACCGTCTGCTCGGTGGCGAAGCGGGGCAGGTAGTTCGGGCCGCCGGCCTTGGGGCCGGTGCCCGACAGCCCGTGGCCGCCGAAGGGCTGCACGCCGACGACCGCGCCGATCATGTTGCGGTTGACATAGATGTTGCCGGTCGAGAGCCGGTCGACGACGCGCTCGACCGTGGCCTCGATGCGCGAATGCAGGCCGAAGGTCAGGCCGTAGCCGGTCGCCTCGATCTCGGCGAGCACCTTGTCGAGCTGGCCGGCCTTCCAGCGCACGACATGCAGAATCGGGCCGAAATGCTCGGCGGTGAGGTCGGCGACCTTGTCGAGCCGGATGATGTGCGGGGCGACGAAGGTGCCGGGTAGAGACGGCGTCTCGCCGGCATAGGTGACGCGGCCGGCGGCGCGCATCGCGGCGATATGGGCGTCGAGGCGCTCCTTGGCGGCCTGGTCGATCACCGGGCCGACATGGGTCTCGATGGCGCGCGGGTCGCCGAGGGTGAGCTCGCGTGCGGCGCCCTCGATCATCTCGACCATCTTGTCGGCGACGTCCTCCTGCACGACGAGCAGGCGCAGCGCCGAGCAGCGCTGGCCGGCCGAGCGGAAGGCGGAGAGGACGACGTCGTCGGCGACCTGCTCGGCCAGCGCGGTCGCGTCGACGATCATGGCGTTGAGGCCGCCGGTCTCGGCGATCAGCGGGACGATCGGGCCGTCCTTGGCGGCGAGGGCGCGGTTGATGGCGCGGGCGGTCGCGGTCGAGCCGGTGAAGGCGACGCCGGCGACGTCCCTGTGCGCGACCAGCGCCGCGCCGAGCTTGCCGTCGCCGGGGGCGAAGTGCAGCGCGGTCTTGGGGATGCCGGCCTCGTGGAGGAGGCGCACGGCGAGCGCGGCGATCAGCGGAGTTTGGGGCGCCGGCTTGGCGACGACGCTGTTGCCGGCGACCAAAGCGGCAGCAACCTGGCCGGTGAAGATCGCCAGCGGGAAGTTCCAGGGCGCGATGCAGACGAACGGGCCGCGGCCGCGCAGGATCAGGCGATTATCCTCGCCGGTCGGGCCGGGCAGGGCGGTCGGCACGGCGAACTTCGCCTCAGCCTCCGCCGCGTAATAGCGCAGGAAGTCGACGGCTTCGCGGAGTTCCGCGATGGCGTCGTCCAGCGTCTTGCCGGCTTCGGACTGGAGCAAAGCGAGGATCGGGCCGCGGCGCGCTTCCATCAGGTCGGCGGCCTGGCGCAAGGACGCGGCGCGGTTGCGGGCGGGCGTCGCGTTCCAGGCGTGGAAGCCGGCCCTGGCTGCGGCCATCGCCGTCTCGGCGCTGGCGGCATCGCCCTCGGTGACGCGGCCGACCGGCTTGCCGTCGATCGGCGAGAGCACGTCGCGGGTCGTGCCGGTGCCGGGCTTGCCGTCGATCAGCGGCACGGCCTCGGGCACGGGCTTGGCCGCGGCTGCGCGGATCTCGGCGAGCAGGGCGGAGAGGCTCTCCGCATCGCCGAGCTCGACGCCGGCGGAGTTGCGGCGGGAGGGACCGAACAGCTCGGCCGGCAGCGGGATGCGGCGATGGCGGGCGGCGCTCGGCGAGCCGATGATGTCGGCCGGCGGCACCAGAAGCGTCGCGACCGGCACGTCCGGGTCGCCGGAAACCGAGACGAAGGAGGAGTTGGCGCCGTTCTCGAGCAGGCGGCGGACGAGATAGGCGAGCAGGTCCTGATGGCCGCCGACCGGGGCATAGGTGCGGCAGGCGAAACCGGAATCCGACTGCAGCAGGCGTTCATAGAGCGCCTCGCCCATGCCGTGCAGGCGCTGGAACTCGAAATTCTCGGCATCGCCGGCGAGCTCGGCGACGGTCGCGACGGTCAGCGCGTTATGGGTGGCGAATTGCGGGATGATGCGCGGGCGCAGCGCGAGGAGCTGCTTGGCGCAGGCCTCGTAATTGAGGTCGGTCATCGCCTTGCGGGTGAAGACCGGATAGTCGGGCAGGCCGCGCTCCTGGGCGCGCTTCAGCTCGGTGTCCCAATAGGCGCCCTTGACCAGGCGGACCATCAGGCGGCGATCATAGGTCTCAGCGAGGGCGGCGATGTGGGCGATCACCGCACTGGCGCGCTTCTGATAGGCCTGGATGGCGAGGCCGAAACCGTCCCAGCCGGCGAGCGAGGCATCGGCCATCACCGCGGCGATGACGTCGAGCGAAAGCTCGAGCCGGTCGGCCTCCTCGGCGTCGACGGTGAAGTTGAGGTCGTATGTCTTGGCCTGGCGGGCGAGCTCGATCACCTTCGGCGTGAGTTCGGCGAGGACGCGCTCACGATTGGTCGCCTCATAGCGCGGATGCAGGGCCGAAAGCTTGACCGAGATGCCCGGGCGGTTCGGCAGCCTGTCATTGCCGGCCGAGCGGCCGATGGCGTCGATCGCGTCGGCGTAGGAGGCGTAGTAACGATCAGCGTCGGCTTGGGTGCGGGCGCCTTCGCCAAGCATGTCGAAGGAATAGCGATAGAGCTTGCCTGAGCCGGAGCGGGCGCGCTTCAGCGCCTCCTCGATGGTCTGGCCGAGGACGAAATGGTTGCCCATGACGCGCATGGCCTGGCGCGTCGCGGTGCGCACCGCGGGTAGGCCGAGGCGCTTGGAGAGGTTGCCGATGATGCTGGTCGGGGTCTCGCCCGGCTGGATGATGCGGGCGGTGATGCCGAGCGCCCAGGACGAGGCCGAGATCAGGAAGGCGTCGGACTTGGATTCGTGATGGGCGAAGTCGCCCTGGCCGAGCTTGTCCTCGATCAGCCGGTCGGCGGTGGCGGCGTCGGGCACGCGCAGCAGCGCCTCGGCCAGCACCATCAGCGCGAGGCCCTCCTTGGTCGAGAGCGAATACTCGCGCAGCAATTCCTCGATGCCGCCTAAGCCGACCTTGCGGGTGCGGATCGCGTCGACCAGCGAGGTGGCGCGGGCGTCGATCCTCGCCTTGGCCAGGGGATCGCGACGCCCACCGGAGAGCAGGCGACCGGCGATCGCGGCATCGTCCTCGGCATAGGGGGCGTGGAAGACGGGCGCAGGGGCGACCATGACGAGGGCTCCGGGTCTCGGCGGCGGGATGATCTGCAGAATCATCGCAAGCGGGCTGGATATCAACGGAGATTTCGGCGAAGATATAGTGATTTATCCTGTTAGGTATTGCCATGGCAGAGAATAATCCGGTTCTCGATAGAACCGACCGGCGCCTGCTCGCGCTGCTCCAGAACGACGGCCGTGCCGCCGGTGTCGAACTGGCGGAGAAGGTCGGTCTGTCGCCGACCGCGACAGGCGAGCGGCTGAAGCGTTTGGCACGCGAGGGCTTCATCACCGGCTATCGCGCCACGCTCGATCCGGTGAAGCTCGGCTTGAATCTGCTGGTCTTCGTCGAGGTCTATCTCGACAAGACGACGCCGGACGCGTTCGAGCGCTTCGCCGCGGCGGTGAAGCGGGCGCCGGAGGTGCTGGAATGCCATATGGTGGCCGGCGGCTTCGACTATCTGGTCAAGACTCGCGTCGCTGACATGAACGCCTATCGCCGCTTCCTCGGCGAGGTCCTGCTGGCGCTGCCGGCGGTGCGCGAGACGCGGACCTATGCAGTGATGGAAGAGGTCAAGACCGATGGCGCGCTTCCGCTGTGACCGAAGCGGCACTGCCGCAGAAAAACGTAACCATTTCCGCGATTTCGCCGCGATCTCGCCCTGTTGACGCTTGACCTGCCGGCTAGGGAGGTCTTGGTTGCATTGCGTCTCCGGTATGGTGCCCCGTCAGCCCCTTCGGAGAGGCATTTGCGTCCGTGTCGGCTATGGTCGCTCCGGAGTTTGCCATGTCCGTTGCCATGCCCCTGCTTGCCGCGCCGATCTCGCGGCGCGGGTTCGGGCGTTTTCTTGCCGGCACCGGCCTCGCCGCCTGGGCCGGGCTGCACAATGCGCCCGTGGCCGCCGCGTCGATCCCGCTGCGTTTCACGCTCGACTGGCGCTTCGAGGGACCGGCCGCGCTGTTTCTGACGGCGCTGGACAAGGGCTATTTCCGCGATGAAGGGCTCGACGTCACTATCGAGCCCGGGACCGGCTCGCGCGAAGCGATCCCAAGGGTCGCGACCGGCGGTTTCGATGCCGGTTTCGGCGATGTGAACACCCTGGTCCGCTTCCGCGACGATAACCCGACTGTCGATCTCAAGGCGGTGATGATGGTCTATGACCGCCCGCCCTTCGCGATCGTCGGGCGCAAGAGCCGCGGTATCAGCGCCGATCCGAAGAGTCTGGAAGGCAAGAAGCTCGGCGCGCCCGCCGCCGACGGCGCCTTCGCGCAATGGCCGGTGTTCAAGAAGGTCAACGGCATTGACGATGCCAAGATCAAGCTGGAGAATATCGGCTTTCCGGTGCGCGAGCCGATGCTGGCATCGGGCGAGCTCGATGCGATCTTCGGTTACGCCCATACCTCTTTGATCAATCTGAAGGCGCGCGGCGTGCCGGCCGACGACATCGTCATGATGCTGATGGCCGATCATGGGGTCGAGCTCTACGGCAACGCCGTCATCGTCTCGCCGAAGCTGCTCGCGGAGAAGCCGCAGGCGGTGCGCGGCCTGCTGCGGGCGATCACGCGCAGCGTTCGCGACGTCGTCGCCGATCCGGAGGCGGCGATCGCCGGCGTGCTGCAGCGCAACGAGGGCGCTCGTCCCGAGATCGAGCTGGACCGCCTGAAGATGGCGCTCGATCACTATGTGATGACGCCGAATGTCAAAGCACTCGGCTTCGGCGGTATCGACAAGGCGCGCTGGCAGAAGGGGCTCGATCAGATCGGCCTGACCGTCTCGTTCAAGGACAAGGCGAAGGCCGGCAACGCCTTCGCCGAAGGCTTCCTGCCGGCGGAGGCCGAGCGCGCGTTCTGACCAGCGTCGTGGCTGACCTTAGGCCAAGGTGACAGCGGCTTTCGGCTTCGCCTATCGTGCGCCGCTTTGCAAGCTCGCGCCGGCCGGCGTGGGCTCGATCCGTCATTTTGGGCCTGCCGCATGCTTCCCGATATCCGCGACTATGAGCGCTTGCGCGCTGCCTTCCGCTGGCGGGTTCCGGAGCGCTACAATATCGGCGTCGATTGCTGCGACCGCTGGGCAGCCGTCGATCCCGGCAAGGTCGCGATCCTGGAGGTCCAGCCCGACTGGTCGGTCGTGCCCGTCAGCTATGGCGAATTGCGGGCGCAGTCGAACCGTCTTGCGAATGCGCTGCGCAAGCGTGGCGTCGGCGAAGGCGACCGGGTCGCGATCCTGCTGCCGCAAGGGCGGCTGGTGCCGATCGCCCATATGGCAGCCTATAAGCTCGGCGCCATCGCCGTGCCGCTGGCGGCATTGTTCGGCGCCGACGCGCTGTCCTATCGCCTGCGCGATTGCGGAGCGAAGGCGCTGATCACCAATGCCGCCGGGCTCGCCAAGCTCGGCCAGATCGAGGAGCCGCTGCCGGAGCTCCAGTTGGTGATCTCGGCCGACGGTCCGGATGGAAAGGCCGAAGGGCTCGCGCGCCTGCTGGAAGCTGAAGGCGATCACTTCACGCCGCTCGACAGCGGGGCTGACGACCCGGCGCTGATGATCTACACCTCCGGCACCACCGGCAATGCCAAGGGTGCGCTGCATGGCCACCGGGTTATGCTCGGCCATCTGCCGGGCGTGGAGATGCCGCATGAGTTCCTGCCGCAGCCGGGCGACCTGCTCTGGACGCCGGCGGACTGGGCCTGGGCCGGCGGCCTGCTCAACAATTTGCTGCCGGCGCTGCATCACGGCGTGCCGATCGTGGCGCGGCCGACGGCGAAGTTCGACCCCGACGAAGCCTTCCGCCTGCTGGCCGATCTTAGCGTGCGCAATTGCTTCATCCCGCCGACGGCGCTGCGCATGCTGCGGGCGGTCGAGAACCCGCGCGGACGCTACGACCTCAAGCTGCGCACGGTGGCGTCCGGCGGAGAATCGCTCGGAGCCGAGACGCTCGCCTGGGGGCGCGAGGCGCTCGGCCTCACCATCAACGAATTCTACGGCCAGACCGAGTGCAATCTCGTGCTCGCCTCCTGCGCCGCGATTGGCGTGGTCAAGCCGGGCTTCATCGGCAAGGCGGTGCCGGGCCATGAGGTCGCGGTGGTCCGGCCCGACGGCAGCATCTGCGAGCCGGAGGAGGAGGGGCAGATCGCGGTGAAGCGGCCCGACCCGGTGATGTTCCTGCACTATTGGCGCAAGCCCGAGGCGACGCAGGCCAAGTTCATCGGCGACTGGATGACGACTGGCGACCAGGGCTCGCAGGATGCGCAGGGCTATATCCGCTTCGTCGGCCGCGACGACGACGTCATCACCTCGTCCGGTTACCGGATCGGCCCGGGCGAGATCGAGGATTGCCTGCTGCGCCATCCGGCGGTGGCGCTCGCGGCGGTGGTCGGCAAGCCCGATGCGCTGAGGACCGAGATCGTCAAAGCCTTCATCGTGCCGAAGAGCGGCTACTCACCGTCAAAGGAGCTCGTCGCGGAAATCCAGGGCTTCGTGCGCAAGCGGCTGGCGGCGCATGAATACCCGCGCGAGATCGAGTTCCGCGAGGAATTGCCGATGACCACCACCGGCAAGATCATCAGGCGGCTGCTGCGCGACGGCGGATGAGCGGCGTCGCACGGCGCACGGTCTTCGCCGTCACCGTCAGGCGGATGTCGCCGAGGCGTTGCGGCAGCGTGACGGCATGGAGACCCGGCAAGTCGGCGAGAATCTCGCGCTGGCGGCCGCGCCGGCCGAGCCAGGCGATGAGCTGGGCCAAGGGGGCGAAGCTGGTGAAGCGCTCGTCCTGCGAGCCTGAATAGAGCCACAGGCGCGGGCTCCTGCCGATCAGGATCGCGCCGGCGATCGGCTTTTCGTCGAGGCTCAGCAGGCCGACGCGGCAGCGATGGCTGCGGGCCAGATTGCGGGTCATAGCGCGCAGGAAGGCGCTTTCGCGGATGTCCTGGAGCGCAGCGCCGCCGGCGCGCGCCAGGGAGCCCGAGGCTTCCAGCGCCAGGTGCAGCTCGACCATGTCGCGAAGCTCCTGGCGCGAGCCGGACTCGGCGAAGGAGAGCTTGCCATGGCGTGACAGGCCATGGCGGAGAGCGGCGAGATCGGGCTGGTCCGCAGTGGCCAGTGGTGCCGGTGCCGGTTCGAGCGTGGCGGCGTGGCCGGTGTGTTCAGCGACCTGCAAGAGGCTGTGCAGGAGCGGGCCGTCGAGGTCGAGACGGTTCAGCTGCAGGTTCTGCGTATTGGCGAGGCCCCAGCGACCGGGGGCGTGGAGGAGGGCGGCGACGACGCGTTCCGCCTGATCGATGTCGATCAGCGGGGTGGCGAGGCCGAGCCGGGGATTGTTCCAGCCGATCAGCTCGTCCTGGCCGAGCAGCCTGCGCCGGAGGCGGGCGGGTACGAAGCCGAGCAGGCGACGCGACGCGGCCGGGCCATCCCAGAGCAGCAGCACGGAGACGTCGCGGAAGTCGACGAGATGCTGTGCGGCGGACAGGGCGAAATCGGGCTCGCAGAATGGGGTCGGCTCGATGGCGCGGGCGCCGAGGTCGCGCCATTCAGCTTCGATCGCGGCGCAGCCAGCAAGCGGGCGGCGCTCGATAACGAGGCCGGCCGGGTCGTCAATCGCTGCGCGACGTTGCTTCGGCGCAGTCTCGCTCGGCGCAACCGGATATGCGGCGAGGTTCGGCATGGCGCAGCCCTTTCGCGGCTCGCTCCGCTTCGGTGCGCTTCCGTGCCGGATCGGCACGGGGGCGCGGGCGGGGCAGGGGTCTGCGCGTGATGAACCAAGAAGCGGGCCGGATGGGAGGCCGCTCAGGCGTGATGATGGTGATGAGTCTCGGCCTTGGCCGGCGCGGGGCGGCCGAGGAAGGCCGACCAGAGCCGGGCGACCGTCTCCTCTTCCAGATCCCTCACGATCAGGACGAGGCGGGAACGGTGGTCGGCGTCGGGCCAGGCCGGCAGCAGCACCGGCGGATGCAGGATCTGCTGGACGGCATGGACGAGCAGCGGCCCTTGCGGATGTTCGGCGAGCGCGACCAGCCCCTTCAGCCGCAGCAGCTTGGCGCCATGGGTCGAGCGCAGCAGGGTCCAGAACAGGTCGAAGGTCGCCTCGCGGATCGGCGTCTCGGCGGTCAGCGTGAAGGCGCGGATGCTGGCGTCGTGGCGATTGACGTCGTGGTGATGATGGCCGTGGCCGCCGTGATGATGGTGCCCGTGGGTGTCGCCATGATCGTGGTGGTGGTCGTGATCGGGCTCGTCCAGCGCTTCGGCTGCGAGCCAGCGGCGCAATTGGTCCGGGCGTTGGGCGATGTCGTAGAGGCCGGCGCCGACGATCGCTTCGGCAGGAGCGTCGGGTGCGAGGATTTCGATGCCCGGATTGAGCTCGCCGAGCCGCTGGCGCAACGCTGCAACGGCCTGCGCGTCAGCTGCGATGTCGGTCTTGGTCAGCACCAGCCGGTCGGCGGCGACCGCCTGCCGAAGTGCTTCCGGATGAGCGTCGAGCGTCGCCATGCCGTTGACCGCATCCACTAGCGTGACGACGCCGTCGAGCTTGTAGCGCAAGGCGAGATAGGGGTGGTTGATCAGCACGTTGAGGATCGGCGCGGGATCGGCGAGGCCGGTGGTCTCGATCACAAGGCGCTTGAACGGCGCGATGCGGCCATTGTCCAGACGGCGCAGCAGATCCTCGAGCGTGACGATCAGGTCGTCGCGGATGGTGCAGCACAGGCAGCCCGAGGCGAGCAGGATCATGCCGTCCTCGATGCCCTCGACGAAGAGGTGGTCGAGACCGATCTCGCCGAACTCGTTGACCAGCACGATCGTGTCGGCGAGGGCAGGGTCCTTGAGCAGGCGGTTGAGCAGGGTGGTCTTGCCGGCGCCTAAGAAGCCGGTCAGCAGCGTCAGCGGGATCGGCTCGGGGCGGACGGGCTGCTCGGACATCGGTGGTCGGTTTCCCTATGCGGCCACCACAGGCAATCGGCGGGCTCGCTTTTGTTCCAATATTACATTGGCGATGATCGCGGCAACGACAAGGGCGCCGCCGGCATATTGCAGCGAGCCGACGCGCTCGCCGAGGAAGACGGCGGCGATCGCGACGGCGAAGACCGGCTCGGCGCAGAAGGCGAGCGCGGCCGGCCCAGGCGCGACCCGGGCGAGCGCCATCACCTGAAGCAAAAAGCCGATCAGGTAGCCCCCGATCGTGACAGTAACCGCGACCGGCGCGAGCAGCAGGGCCGATGGCGGCTGGAACAAACCGGTCATCGCGAGGATCGCCAGCGTCACCGGCAGGATGACGAGATGCGACCAGAACAGCTTCGGCACGGTGGCCGTGTCGCCGGAGCGCGCCGCCGAGAAGAACTGGACCGCTGCCAGCACGCTGGCGGCGAGCGCCAGCGCCAGGCCGCGCGGGTCGAGACCGTGCCAGTCGGGCCCGACCACCATGGCGACGCCGAGGAAGGCGACGAGGGCGATCACCACCCGGTCGAGGCTGAAGCGGGCCGGGGTCAGGAAGGGCTCGGCGAGCACGATCAGGATCGGAAAGGTATAGAACACCACGGCCGCGACCGTGATCGGCAGGAAGGAGACGGAGGAGAGATAGGCGCAGGCGGTGAGCGCGGTGCTGAGGCCGAACAAGGCGAGCGCGGACCAATGCCGGCGCGGCACGGCGAGGCTGGCGTGCCAGATCAGGGCCGCGCCGACGACGAGCGCCAGCATCAGGAAGACACGATAGAAGACGATGAGCGGCCCGCTCAGACCGGCATGGCCGGCGAGCTGGGCGCTGACGATGTTGGTCCCGAAGGCGGCGGCGGAAAAGAGCGCCAGCGCCAGGCCATGCTGAGCCGAGGAGGCGCCGCGCTCGGGCATGTCACGCCGCCGGATCAGGCGTCGGGCTGGCTGGCATCGGGCTTGGCGGCCGGCTTGGTGCCGGGACGGGCCGGCGGCTTCGCCAGCGGCTTGGCCTGGGCCTGGCTCGGCTTGGCCTTGGCCGACTCCGCCTTCTCCTGCTTCGGCTTGGTCAGCAGCGGTTTGCCGGCTGGCTTGTTCGCGGCCTTGATGCCGGCGGCGGCGCCGGGGCGCAGGCTCGCGGGCGTCGCGGCGCCTGGCTGGATCGCGCCCTGCAGGCGCATCGGGCCGGAGCCGAGCGCGGCCGCTGCGGGCGTCTCTTCCTGGGTCGGCGCGACCGGCGCGAAGGCGGAGGAGGACGGCGGGATCGCGCCGTTGCGCGAGAAGGTGCGGTTGCCTGCGACGAGGCCAGCGGCGACCGGCGCGCCCGGCTGGATTGTCTCGCGCGCGACCTGGGTGTCGGGCTTGGCCACGACATTGGCGGCGAGCGGGGCCGAGGCCGAGCCCGGCGTGCGGCCGAAGGAGACCTGGATCGGCTCGAACTTGGCGCGCGGACCGAGCGTGATGCGGCCGGAGGGCGCGCGGGTCAGCACCGAGCCGGAGGAGCCGCCTTGCGGCACGGCCGCCGCGAAGCGGTCGGAGGTTCCTTCGGCATTGCCGCCGATACCGCTATTGCTCGAGATGAAGCTGATCGGCCCGGAGGTCTCGGCATCGTCGCCGAGCGCATGCCCGCCGCGGCGGACGCTGTCGCAGATGCTGTAGGCGCGCCCGCCATTGCCGGACGGCATGCTGGCGATGTTGCCGCCGAAGCCGCCCCATTTGCCGAAGCCTTCATCGAGCAACTGTGCCGCCTTGACGGTGCGCTCGGCGCCCGAGCTGGCGCCCATGACGACGGCGATCAGGGTGCGGCCATTGCGCGAGGCGGTGGAGACGACGTTGAAGCCGGAAGCGCAGACGAAGCCGGTCTTCATGCCGTTGATGCCGTAATAGCGGCCCACCAGCCCGTTGGTGTTGTTCAGCACCTGCTTGCCGAGCTGGACCGCGCCGGTGTTCCAGTAGTCGGAGTAGCGACCGAACTCGTTCATCAGCGCCATGGCGAGCACGGCGAGATCGCGGGCGCTGCTCTGCTGGTCGGGATGGTGCCAGCCATTCGGGTTGACGAAATGGGTGTCGTTCATGCCGAGCCGCTGGGCCTCGGCGTTCATCATCGCGACGAAATTCTCGACATTGCCGCCGACGCCCTCGGCGATGACATAGGCGATGTCGTTGGCCGACTTGACCATCATGATGCGGATGGCGTTGTCGAGCGTGATCTCCTGGCCGGCCTTGATGTAGACCTTCACCCGCGGCTGGCTGGCAGCGAGCTTCGAGGCCGGGATTGCGGTCTCCAGCCCGATCCTGCCCTCGCGCACGGCCTTGAGCGCGAGATAGAGCGTCATCATCTTGGTGGTGGAGGCCGGATGCCAGGCCTGGGTCGGGTTCTCGCTCGACAAGACGGCGCCGCTCGAGGCGTCGACGACGATGCTCGTGCCGGCCAGGGCCGGAGCGGCGGCAGCGAGGAGCGAGGCGAGCGTGGCGCCGGCGGCGAGGCGAAGTGCGGTCATCTGGAACTTGTCTTGACGTGGGTTGAGGGCTTCAACGCGACGCGTGAGGCATTTTCGAGACGGCGGGCGACAATTCTGCCTCGCTGATGATGCATACCTATCCTTCCTCGGGTGATTTGCCTAGCGCCGCATCGCGGTCCAAACCAGCGAGGTGCTTTTTCTTCGGGGTCTTCGCGCGTGAGCTTCAGCCTTCTGTGGATACCGGTGACGCTCGCCGCCTCGCTGCTCCAGACCGCCCGCAACCTGACCCAGCGCTCGCTGACCGAGGTGATCGGCGTGGTCGGCGCGACGCAGGTGCGCTTCCTGTTCGGACTGCCCTTCGCGCTGCTCTTCCTCGTCCTGGTCTGCCTCGCCAGCGGCGCCCTGCCGCCGATGCCCGATCTACGCGCCTTCGGCTTCGCCGTCTTCGGCGCGCTGACCCAGATCCTCGCCACGGCGCTGATGCTGGCGGCGATGCGCGAGCGCTCCTTCGCCGTAACGACCGCCTATACCAAGACCGAGCCGGTGCAGGTCGCGCTGTTCGGTACGGCGCTGCTCGGAGACGCGCTGGGCTGGCCGAAATTCATGGCGATCGTGGTCGCTACCGCCGGTGTCGTGCTGATGTCGTGGAAGCCCGGCGACAAGCTCAGTGCTGCCGGAATGCGCCCCGCGGCTCTCGGGATCGGCGCCGGCGCGGCCTTCGCGCTGTCGGCGATCGGCTTTCGCGGTGCGATCCAGGCTCTGCCGGAGGGGCATTTCCTGATGCGGGCGACCACGATCCTGGCGTTGGGGCTCGCCCTGCAGACTCTGATCCTGACGCTCTACATGCTCGTCGCCAACCGGCCGGCGCTGATGCTCAGCCTGCGCAATTGGCGCCGCTCGCTGGCCGCCGGCTTTCTCGGCGCTGCCGCCTCGCAATGCTGGTTCATCGGCTTCTCGCTGACGACGGCGGCCAATGTCCGCACGCTCGGGCTGGTCGAGGTGCCGCTGGCGCAGATCGCCTCGCGCCGGATCTTCTCGGAAGGCACGAGCTGGCGCGAGCTCCTGGGCATGGCGATGATCGTCGCCGGTGTCGGTGCTCTCCTTCTGCTGGCGATTTAAAAACCGAGACACGGATTTGTCGCAGTCGCTGCGTAGGCCCGAAGCGGCGGGCTTACGGAGATGGATGATGGTGGCGACCTATCACTATGTCGGAACCTACGACGAACGCATCTTCGAACGGGAATTCCGGGACCGTTTCGGCAAGAAGCCGCGCTACAATGCCAATGCGATTCCCGACCTTCTGGTGCTGCTGCGCCTGATCAACCGGGACACCAGCATCACCGATGTGCGTTGGGCCGCCTATATGCTGGCGACCGTCGCCTGGGAGACGACGAGCCCGGTCACCCAGTTCGTCCAGGCCAAGAACAAGAAGGGCAAGCCGCTGGTCGACAAGGCCGGTAAGGCCGTGATGCTGAAGCGCCGCGCCTGGCTGATGACGATGGCGCCGGTCGACGAGGTCGGCCACGGGAAGGGCCGCAAATACCACGAGCCGGTCAAGGTCGCGAAGCTCGCGGACGGCAGCGTGCGCGTCACCGAGCAGGATGGCGACCAGTTCAAAATCACGGCAGGCGGCGTGATCTCGAAGCTGACCAAGGGTGCCAAGATGGGCACTGTCGATGGCGGCGCCGCGGTCAAGGCCTATAACGACGATACCGGCACCGAGCTCGCCTATTTCGGGCGCGGCTATGTCCAGCTGACCTGGTGGTCGAACTATGCCACGACCGGCGTCGCCATCGGCCAGGGGCTCAACCTGCTGCTCGACCCGGAATTGGTGAAGACGCCGGCCATCGCCTATGCGGTGATGTCGCATGGCATGCTCACCGGCGACGGCTTCGCCAATGGCCGCAAGTTCTCGACCTATTTCAGCGGCAAGGCGCGCAACTATGTCGGCGCGCGCGCGATGGTGAACGGCTCCGACCACGCCAAGGACATCGCCGCGATCGCCGAGGTGTTCGAGGCCGTGCTGCTGGCGGCCGGGCCGCAGCGGCCGATCACCTTCGCGCCGCCGATCGATTCCAGCCTCGCCGGCATGCCGCTGCCGGGAGCCCGCTTCACCAGCCAGTCGAGGCCTTTCCTGTGATCCGCCACGTCCTTGCCACAGCCGCGGTCGTCCTGAGCCTTGGCGCCGGCGCTGCCATGGCACAGCAGCCGGGCAGCGAACAGCGCTGCGGCTGGCTCGACAATCCGACTCCGGGCAATGCCTCGCTCTACGACAAGGATGGCGAGTGGACGATCGCCGTGCAGGGCGGGCACCAGGCGAAGGGCGACTGGCCGCCGCCCTACAAGGCCGGCGAATGGCGCAAGAGCGGGAATGGCAGCTATGGCTATGGCTGCGCCTGCATGACGGTGAAGGTCGACGCCGAGGAGAAGAACGTCCTCGAGATCGTCTCCGCCAAGGCGCGGCCGCTCTCGGCCTGCCGGAAGGACAAGGCGCTGTCGGCGATCGAGAAGCAGCTGCACTGACGTGCTGGCCCCGCGCGGCTCGGTGAGCGGCCAGCCTGGCGACCCGCGCCATGTCCTGACCGCAGGGCTGGCCTCCGCGCGCTTGCACAGGACCATGGTTCGGCTTGACTCGGACCGGGTTCGTTGGCCTTTCCTCGCACAGGAGGAATGCGCGCTTGCTGGCTTGTGGCCGCGACTGCGCCGGCGCAGATATAGTGTATCTGCACATTAGCGAGGAGAAGGCCATGAGCGCTGCAATCGTCGGCTGGGCCCACACGCCCTTTGGCAAGCAGGACACCGAGACGGTCGAGAGCCTGATCGTGCGCGTCGCGACCGATGCGCTGGTCGATGCCGGCATCACCGCCGACCAGGTCGACGAGATCGTGCTCGGCCATTTCAACGCCGGCTTCTCGGCGCAGGACTTCACCGCCTCGCTCGTGCTGCAGGCCGACCCGGCGCTGCGCTTCAAGCCGGCAACCCGCGTCGAGAACGCCTGCGCCACCGGTTCTGCCGCGGTGCATCAGGGCGTGCGCGCCATCAAGGCCGGCGCCGCCAAGGTCGTGCTGGTCGTCGGCGTCGAGCAGATGACCACGACGCCCGGCCCGGAAATCGGCAAGAACCTGCTGAAGGCCTCCTATCTCGCGCAGGAGAGCGACGTTCAAGGCGGCTTCGCCGGCGTCTTCGGCAAGATCGCCTCGTCCTATTTCCAGCGCCATGGCGACCAGTCGGACGCGCTCGCCATGATCGCGGCGAAGAACCACAAGAACGGCGTCGACAACCCCTATGCCCAGATGCGCAAGGATCTCGGCTATGCCTTCTGCCGCGACGAGAGCGAAAAGAACCCTTACGTCGCCGGCCCGCTGAAGCGGACGGACTGCTCGCTGGTCTCGGACGGCGCCGCCGCGCTGGTGCTCGCCGACGAGGAGACCGCCAAGACGATGCGCCGCGCCGTCGGCTTCCGCGGCATGGCCCATGTCCAGGACTTCCTGCCGCTGTCGCGCCGCGACATCCTGAAGTTCGAGGGTGGCGCGCGCGCCTGGCAGCAGGCGCTGGCGCAGGCCGGCGTCGTGCTCGACGATCTCTCCTTCGTCGAGACACATGACTGCTTCACCATCGCCGAGCTGATCGAATACGAGGCGATGGGCCTGACCAAGGAGGGCGACGGCGCCCGCGCCATCAAGGAAGGCTGGGTCCAGAAGGACGGCAAGCTGCCGGTCAACGTCTCCGGCGGCCTCAAGGCGAAGGGCCATCCGATCGGCGCGACCGGTGTCTCCATGCATGTGCTCAGCGCCATGCAGCTCGTCGGCGAAGCGCCGGAGGGCATGCAGGTGAAGGACGCCCGCCTCGGCGGCATCTTCAACATGGGCGGCGCCGCGGTCGCGAACTACGTCTCCGTGCTCGAGCGGATGAAGTGAGGCGAGGGCTGCCGACGAACGCAAGTCGGCGGCCGTTCTGAAAATGGGCCGGGGGGCGGCGTGATCATCTTCTTCGCGCTGCTGCCGGCCTATGTGCTGTCGATCTTCTATCGCTCCTTCCTGAGCGTGATCGCCGCGCCGGTGATGGGTGATCTCGGCATCGGGCCGGCCGAGTTCGGCCTGTTGGGGGCCGCCTGGTTCATCGCCTTCGCGCTGGCGCAGTTCCCGGTCGGCTGGGCGCTCGACCGGCTCGGGCCGCGCCGGACGGTGGCGGTGACCATGGCGATCGGCTCGGTCGGCGCCTTCCTGTTCGCGCAGGCGGGAAATGCCGACCTCGCCACTGCGGCGATGGCGCTGGTCGGCATCGGCTGCTCGCCCATCTTCATGTCGTCGCTCTATCTGTTCGCGCGGACGGAGGCGCCGGCGCGTTTCGGCCTGCTGACCTCGGTCTTCATCGGCCTCGGCTCACTCGGCAATCTCGTCGGCGCTGCGCCTTTGGCGCTGGCGGCGCAGGCGTATGGCTGGCGCCCGACCATGTTCGCCTTCGCCGTGGCCTTCCTGCTCGCGACCGTGCTCGCAGCCGCGCTGGTGCGCGATCCGCCTGAGGTCACCGACGCCTCCGGGAAGCATGAGGGCCTGCTGCAGGGACTCAGGAGCATTGCGGCGATCGGGCCGCTCTGGCTGCTCGCGCCGATCACCCTTGTCGGCTACGCCATCATCGCGACGGCGCGAGGTCTCTGGATCGCGCCCTATATGACGCAGGTCCATGGGCTCGACGGCATCGCCGCCGGCCATGCGGCGCTCGGCATGGCGACGATGATGGTCGTCGGCGCCTTCGTCTATGGCGCGCTGCAGAAGCGGGCCGGCCGCAGCAAGCCGCTGGTCGCCTGGGGAACCGCGGCCACGGGCGTCGCCTTCGCGCTCCTGGCGCTGATCGGCGCGCAGTCGCTGGCCGGTGCCATTCTGCTCTTCGCCATCATCGGCGGAACGGGCTTCACCTACGCGATCCTGATGGCGCATGCGCGCCAGTTCTTCCCCGAGCATCTGGTTGGGCGCGGCATGACCTTCGTCAATTTCCTGTTCATTGCAGGAGCCGGGCTGATCCAATGGGGCTCCGGCTGGTTCGTGGCAGCGCAGCGGGCCGCCGGGCAGGGGGCGGCGGTCGCCTTCGCCAACATGCACTGGGGCTTTGCGGCGCTGCTGCTGGTCTCGACCGCGATCTACCTGGCGACGCCGGAGCGCAAGGCCGCCTGAGGTTCAGGCCTCGTTCGGCGCCCGCGCCGCGATCGCCAGGGCATGCACGCCGCCGGCCAGCTCCTCGGACAGCGCGGCATTGACCAGGCGGTGGCGCTCGAGCCGGCTCTTGCCGGTGAAAGCGGCCGAGACGATCTCGACGCGGAAATGCGTCTCGCCGCCCTCGCGCCAGCCGGCATGGCCGTGATGCTGATGCGATTCGTCGATCACCTTGAGATGCTCGGGCGTGAGCTGCGCAGTGAGCTTGCCGGCGATCCGGTCGGCCATGGTCGGCATGCGGGTTTCTCTCAGGTTGCTTGCTCGGGGTCCGGGGCAGTCTCATAGTCCCTGTGGGGCGAGGCGGGAACGCATCTTTCTGGCGGAGGCGATGATGGTGACGATCTGGCGCATGCTCGGTCTGGCGCTTTCTCTCGCCGCAGTGCCCGTGCTGGCGCAGGACGAAGGGCGCGTCGCCGACTACAAGCAGAGCGAGGCGGTGCTGGCGCGCTACAAGCCGGTGCCGATCCCGCTCGCGACGCCGGCGCTGACGCGCGGAGCGCCCGGCCTGACGACGCAGGCCGAGCTTGAAGCCTTCGTGACCGACCTGGCCGCCAAGGCGCCCGGAAAGGTCGTGCTCGGCTCGCTCGGCACGTCGCAGCAGGGGCGCGATCTGCCTTATCTGATCTTCTCGAAGGAAGGCCTGAAGGACCCCGCCGCGCTGAAGGCACTGGGACGGCCCGTCGTCTGGTTCGTCGGCCAGCAGCATGGCAACGAGCCGGCCGGAGCCGAAGCGATGCTGGCGCTGGCGCATGACCTGGCGTTGGGCGATCTCGGCCCGGTCCTCGACAAGCTGGTGGTGGTGATCGTGCCGCGCAGCAATCCCGATGGCGCGGCGGCCGACAAGCGCGTCGGCGCCAGCGGCTTCGACCTCAACCGCGACCATCTGCTGCTGACCTTGCCGGAGACGCGGGCGCTGCACGCCAAGCTTGCCGAATTGCCGCCGGACGTGATCGTCGACGTGCATGAGTTCTCCGTCGCCAATCGCTGGCTGGAGAAGTTCGGCGGACTCAATGCCGCCGATGCGATGATCCTCTACGCCACCAATCCTGCGGTGCCGGCCCCGACGACGAAGATTGCCTCCGAGATGGTCAAGCCCGCCATGGAGAGAGCGATGGCGGAGAAGGGGTTGAGCTCGTTCTGGTACTTCACCACCAGCTACCGCAAGGATGACAAGCTGGTTTCGATGGGCGGCAATGCGCCGGGCATCGCGCGCAACCTGTTCGGGCTTTCCGGTGCCGTCTCCTTCCTGATCGAGACGCGCGGCGTCGGTCTACAGCTGGAGAACCTGGAGCGCCGCATCGCCACCCATTACGTCATCGCCCGCTCGGTGCTCGACACGGTCGCGGCCAATGACAAGGCGGTGCTGGAGGCGGTGAAGGCGGCGCGGGCGGAACTGGCGCGCAACCAGGGCGAACTCATCGTCGCCCATCGCATCGCCACCGAGACGGTCGCGATTCCGCTGGTCGATCCGGCGAGCGGGGCGGATATGCCGACCCCGGTCGAATTCCGCGACTCGCGCAAGGTCACGGTAACCAGCCGCCGGGCGCGGCCGGAAGGCTATCTCGTGCTGCCGGCGGGACAGGCGGCGCTGGAGGCACTCAAGCTCAAGGGCATCGTCAGCTGCGCGCTCGGCGCGCCGACGACGCTGGAGGTCGAGGCCTTCATGGTCGAGCAGAAGGGGCCGGTGAAGAAGACCGACCGCGAGAACATCAATCCGGACCAGGCGGTGAAGGTCGAGCTTCGGCCGCGCCGGATGGACGTGCCGGCCGATGCCGTCTTCGTGCCGATGACGCAGGCGGGGGCCAATGTCATCGCCGCCTCATTGGAGCCGGATTCTCCGGGCTCTCATGTCGGCGTCGGGGTGGTGGAAATCGCGCCGGCGTCCGGCGAGGCGCCGATCTATCGCGTGCCGCGCGGGACGAAGCTCGGGCTCGCGGCTGGGGGCGATGCGGCCTGCGGCCGTTGAGTTCGAGGCGTGGAAACACTATCTAGGGGGGCGTCTCGGCCGCTTCGGCTGAGCCGGGTTCCTTAAGCAATCAGGGTCAAGCTGCCGGCAAGGCGATCGGCTAGCTGCAGGCGCGGAGCGATCGGCGCGGCGGCCGGCTTGTCGGAGCAGCATTCCGCCCGCATAACCATGAGACGATGAACTTCAGCTCGCGCCTTTTCGACCGGATCAGGATCGGCCCTTCCGAGGCGGAAGAGGTGGTCGAGGCCGATGCGCGCCGGTGCGACCATCCCGGCTGCACCAAGGCGGGCGAGTTCCGCGCGCCGATGGGTCGCGGCAAGGAAGGCAAGTTCTTCCAGTTCTGCCTCGACCATGTGAAGGCCTACAACGCCACCTACAACTATTTCGCCGGCATGAACGACGAGGCGCTGGCGGCCTACGCCAAGCAGGAGGAGATCGGCCACCGGCCGACCTGGAAGCTCGGCGTCAATGCCAGTGCAGCCCGGATGGCGCAGCGTGGGCGCGGGGCCGGCGGGCCGGATATGCAGGACGCCTTCAACCTGTTCCGCGGCCGCGCCGGCCGCGAGCAGGAGCGGGCCGAGCCGAGGGTCGGCGTCGTCGCGAAGAAGGCGCTGGAGACGCTCGACCTCGACGAGAGCGCCGACCGCGTCGCGATCAAGGCCCGCTACAAGGAACTGGTGAAGCGCTTCCACCCCGACGCCAATGGCGGCGACCGCTCGCGCGAAGGCCGGCTGCAGGAAATCCTCAAGGCCTACCAGACGCTGAAGAGCAGCGGGCTGGTCTAGCGCGATCCCAGGAAATCGTAGACTCAGGAGTCGGCGGAGAGGCCATGACGACGGATTCGCAGGTGATCGCTCCCGCCGATGCCGAGGAGCGTCGGCGCAAGCCGCCCGTGGTGGTCTATCCCAATGGCAGCCTGCCCGGTGCCGACATGGCGATGCTGGCGCGCGCCCGCCGGACGCTGACCAAGCGCGACGAGATCATCGTGCCGCCGCGCGAGGCCGGCAGCTTCCGGGTGCCGAAGGGGCATTTCTTCCGGGTCGTCAGCATCGAGGGGCCGCAGGTCGGCGACCTCAACCTCTGGAACGCGGACGATCTCGACGAGCGCTTCTTCAGCGGCAAGACACGGGCCCTGCACGCGACCCATGTCGGGCTGGGCGACCGGCTTTGGAGCAGCCTGCCATACCTCAGGCCAATGGCAACGATCACCCATGACACGCTGGGCTGGTACGGTTTCGATCAGGACGGGGCCGGCGTTCACGACGTGATCGGCACGCGCTGCGATCCCTATACTCACCGGCTCCTCGGCGATGGCGGCGACTACCACCATTGCTGCCATTCGAACCTCGCCCGCGCGCTCGGGCAGGCGCGGGGGCTGCCGGCGCGCGAGGTCGAGCATCACGTCCACGACGTGCTCAACGTCTTCATGTGCACCGGCTTCACCCGCGACACGCAGCAATACTTCATGAAGGCGAGCCCGGTCAGGCCCGGCGACTTCCTCGAGCTCTTCGCCGAGATCGACCTGCTCGGCGCGATCTCGGCCTGCCCGGGCGGCGATTGCGGCCAGACCCATTCGAGCGACGTCGCGGTCTGCCACCCGCTCAAGGTCGAGATCTACGAGGCCGATCCCGCGACGCTCGCAGGCTGGACCTCGCCGCCGCGCAACCCTTACGGACGCAGCCACGGCGAGCAGGGCTGACGCCTGCCCCTTCCGTCATGGTCGGGCTTGTTGTCCCGACCATCCACGTCTTCGCTTCGTTGATCAAACTCGGTGTTCAAGACGTGGATGCTCGCCACAAGGGCGAGCACGACGCGCTGGAGAACCGTCGTGGTCATGGGTTCCGGGCTCTTCGCTGCGCGAAGCCTGGAAGGACGCCCCGCGTCAGTTCTTCAGCAGCGAGTTCATCCCGTCGGTGTCGAGATTGTCGGAACCGCGCAGGCTGCTGCGCTCGGTCGAGCTCGGCTGGTCGTCCTGACCGCCGCCCGAGGCGACCGAACCGCCGCCATCCGCAGCCGGGGCCTGACCGCCGGCGCCGGCCATCTTGCGCAGCAGAGGGCTGGCCTGGAGCAGCGCGGTCATGCTGGTCGCGGTGTTGTAACTGTTGGGATCGTTGGGGGCGAGGCCGCCCTGCTTGTGCAAGGCGATGCCGGCATTGCCGGCGTTGTAGAGCAGCGAGCCGGACGAGCCGCCGAGCGTGTCGCAGCGATGGCGTAGTTCGGCCGCATCGCCCTGCTGGCGCGTCGCCATGCAGCGGAAGCGGCTCATCACCTTCGGCCGGCCGGCCGGGTGATGGATCACCATCAGCGAGGGGGCGCTGCCGGTCGGCGTCGCCGCGAGCTTGACCGAGCCATAGGTCGCGGTCGGGTTGCCTTTCGCCTTGACGATGGCGTAGTCGAGATTGGCGTTGAACTCGACCGGCTTGGGCTCGAGTTCGAAGACCTTGGCGCCCTTGCCGTCCTGCGTCAGGAAATCCATCACGATGATGGCGCGCATCGGCGTCATCTCGCCGCTCTGCGGCAGGCAATGATGGTTTGTGAGGACATAGTCGCCCGGCAGCAGCTCGCCGGTGCAATGGGCGCCGGACTGTTTGCCGGTCTTGTTGTCCTTCAGCAGGATGTCGATGCGTCCGACGGGCTTGGCCATCTTGGCGAGCGGATCGCGCTGATCGAGTTCCGCGATCGGCTCGAAGGCGCCCTTATTGTTCTCGATATGGGTGGCGGCGTCGCCGGTGCTCTGCCGGCGCGGCATGCTGATCTTGCCGAAATCGCTGGGGTCGAAGCCCATCGTCTGGGCCGCGGCAGGCCCGGCAAGGGCAAGGCCGATGGCGCCGATGAAGGCGGCGCGGATGTTGGTCCCGGTCATATTGGTCTGCAGCCATGCGGGCATGCGCTCATTCCTCTCCTCAGCGAATCCCTTGCGGCGCTGCCGGCTGCCGCCTTGCAGCTCGATCGGCGCCAAGGTTGTGGCGGCAATCGGGCGGTTTCGGGACGATAGTCATCCGCACGCGCTTGGGGAAGCCTGAGCGCTTTTCGCGCCTGCGGAGAACTGGGGAATGTGGCTCGCGTGATACGAGTCGTCCCAGGCGATCGAAAGGAGGCCCGGGACCCATTCGGGAACCTCTTTCGGAAAGGCATAGGAACGGATGCCGGATCGGCGCCGCTGCGCGGCTTGTCCGGGATGACGCCGTGCTTGGTGTCGAAACCTGCTGGTTCAGCCCTTCTTCGCCGCCAACCCGGCGACGTCGGCGATGATGCCGTCGAGGGCGAAATCCTTCGGCGTGTAAACCCGGGCGACGCCCATGTTCTTCAGCGCGTTCTCATCGTCTGGCGGAATGATGCCACCGACCACGACGGGAACATCCATGCCGGCGACGCGCAGCCTAGCCGTGACGTCGCGCACCAGCGGCAAATGCGAGCCGGAGAGGATGGAGAGGCCGATGATGTCGGCCTCGGTCTCCTTGGCCTGCGTCACGATCTCCTCGGGCGTCTGGCGGATGCCGCCATAGGAAACCTGCATGCCGGCATCGCGGGCACGCACCGCGATCTGCTCGGCGCCATTCGAGTGGCCGTCGAGCCCGGGCTTGCCGACGAGGAAGCGCGGCGCTCTGCCCAGCCGCTCGGTCGCCTTGGCGACGGCGGCCTTGACGGTGGCGAGCCCGGCATCGTCGCCGAGCTTGGTGGTGTCGACGCCGGTCGGGGCGCGGTACTCGCCGAAGATCTCGCGCAGGGTCTGCGCCCATTCGCCGGTGGTGACGCCGGCCTTGGCGCAGGCGATCGAAGCCGGCATGACGTTGCGGTCTTCTTTCGCCGCGCTGGCGAGCTCGGCGAGCGCGGTCTCGACCGCCTTGCCGTCGCGCGCGGCGCGCCAGGCCTTGAGCCGGCCAACCGCCTCGATCTCGACCGAATCCGGCACGGTGACGACGGCGCCGTCGCCGGCCGAGAGCGGCGAGGGCTCGCTGGTGGTGAACTTGTTGACGCCGACGACGATCTGCTCGCCGCGCTCGATCGCCTCGATGCGCCTGGCGCCGTTCTCGACCAACGCCATCTTCATGTAGCCGCTCTCGACGGCGGCGAGCGCGCCGCCCATGGCGTCGATCTTCGCCAGTTCCTCCAGCGCGGCTGCCTTCAGTTCCTCGACCTTGGCGTCGATCTCCTTCGAGCCGTCGAAGATATCGCCGAATTCGAGCAGGTCGGTCTCATAGGCCAGCACCTGCTGCATGCGCAGCGACCATTGCTGGTCGAAGGGGCGGGGCAGTCCCAGCGCCTCGTTCCAGGCCGGCAATTGCACGGCGCGGGCGCGGGCCTTCTTCGACAGCGTCACCGCCAGCATCTCGATCAGGATGCGGTAGACATTGTTCTCGGCCTGCGGCTCGGTCAGCCCGAGCGAGTTGACCTGCACGCCATAGCGGAAGCGGCGATGCTGCTCCTCCAGCACATTGAACCGCTTCAGCGTGATCTCGTCCCAGAGATCGACGAAAGCCCGCATCTTGCAGAGCTCGGTGACGAAGCGCATGCCGGCATTGACGAAGAAGGAGATGCGGCCAACGACGCTGCCGAACTCCTCGGGGGCGACCTCCGGCCGGGCCTTGATCGATTCCAGCAGGGCGATCGCGGTCGCCAAGGCGAAGGAGAGCTCCTGCACCGGCGAGGCGCCGGCCTCCTGCAGATGGTAGGAGCAGACGTTCGTCGGGTTCCATTTTGGCAGTTCGCGCGCCGTGAACACGACGATGTCGGTGGTCAATCGCATCGAGGGGCGCGGCGGGAAGACGTAAGTTCCGCGCGACAGGTATTCCTTGACGAGGTCGTTCTGGGTCGTGCCCTGCAAGGCGGCGCGGTCGGCGCCCTGTTCGTCGGCGGTGGCGATATAGAGCGACAGCAGCCAGGCCGCCGTCGCGTTGATCGTCATCGAGGTGTTCATCTGCGCCAGCGGGATCTGGTCGAACAATGCCCGCATGTCGCCGAGATGGGTAATCGGCACGCCGACCTTGCCGACCTCGCCGCGCGAGAGCACGTGATCGGGATCGTAGCCGGTCTGGGTCGGCAGGTCGAAGGCGACGGAGAGACCGGTCTGGCCCTTGGCGAGATTGGTCCGGTAGAGCTTGTTCGATTCGGACGCGTCGGAATGGCCGGCATAGGTCCGGAAGATCCAGGGCTTGTCGCGCTGGGCCTGAGTCCGAGGCGGATCGATCGCGTTCATGGTCGCTCCCTGCCGTGCCGTCTTGATGTGCTCGTGCAATCTCGATTGTTGCACTGCAGCGAAGATAACGCCAGTGGGGCCGAAAGGTCGCGTCAGACGTTCGGATAATGCGCGCGGCCATGCGTCACGCCGGGTTTCACGCTGCGGCAGGGCCGTATAGCGTCGCGCGACCTTGTCTTCAGCAGAGTTTCGATGACGCAATCTCCTTCGCCGCGGCCGGCTTTCGCCAGCTGGCTCTCGACCGGCAACAGCATCACCCAGCAGTTCATGGCGATCGGCGGGCGGCCCGATGTCGTCAGTCTCGCCGGCGGGTTGCCGGCCTCCGAGATCTATCCGGTCGAGGCGATCGCCGCCGCCCAGGAGCGGGCGCTGAGGCGCTGGGGCACGCAGATTCTCGAATATGGCGCCATCGAAGGGCTGCCGGCGCTGCGGGCGGCGATCGCCGAGCGCTTCAGCGCCACGACCGGGCGCCGCTTCGGGCCGGAGAACGTGCTGCTGACGACCGGCGCGATGCAGGGGCTCGACCTCGTCGGCAAGGCTCTGGTCGATCCCGGCGAGATGATCCTGTCGCAGTTTCCGACCTATCTCGGCGCGCTCGACGCCTGGCGCCCGCGCATGCCGCGCTATGAGAAGCTCGACTGGAGCCTGCAGGCGCCTGGGCACGATGCCGCGCTGCGTCAGGCCAAGTTCGTCTATGCCGTGCCGAACTATTCCAACCCGACCGGCGTGCTGGTCTCGCAGGACGAGCGCGCCGCTTTGCTCGACAAGGTCGAGGCGGCCGGGACCTGGCTGCTCGAGGACGATCCCTATCTGCCGCTGCAGTTCGACGGGCCGGCCGGGCCGAGCCTTCTCGCCCATCATGCGCAGCGCCATCCGAACGGCGCCTATGCCGGGCCGGTGATCTATCTCGGCACGCTGTCGAAGAGCCTGGCGCCGGGCCTGCGTGTCGGCTGGGTCGTGGCCGAGGCTTCGCTGATTTCGACGCTGGCGCTGGCCAAGCAGTCGACCGACATCGCCTCCAGCCTGCTGACGCAGGCGATCGCGCTCGAGATGATCGAGAGCGATTTCGAGGCGCAGCATATCCCGAAGATCGTCGCGACCTATCGCGAGCGGCGCGATGCGCTCTGCGCCGCGGCTACCGAACATCTCTCCGACTGGTTCGAGTGGGAGGTGCCGCCGGGCGGCATGTTCGTCTGGATGCGGGCCAAGGACGAGGCGATCGACACCGACGCGCTCTATGCCCATGCGCTGGCCGAGAACGTGGCTTTCGTGCCGTCGAGCGTGTTCGACCCGTCAGGCGCCTTGAAGAGCGCGATGCGGGTCAATTTCACCCGTTCGCCGCCGGAGGTGCTGGTCGAGGGCGTGCGCCGGCTGGAGCGGGCGGTGCGCCGCCTGCTCGCCGAGCGGCCCGGCCGGGCGGCCTGAACCAGCAAGCGACAAAACCGAGGAAACGCTGATGCCGACCCGTCTCGCTACGCCCGCCCATCCGCGCCTGCCGCAAGCCCTGATCGATGCCTGGCAGGGCGTGCCCAGCTCGGTGATCGCCGACCAGCTCGGCGGCACTGGCCATGCCGACCCGGCGATCCGGCCGACCCGCCCCTTCGCACCGGGCAAGCGCCTGGTTGGCCAGGCGATAACGGCCTGGTGCGAGCCGGCCGATTACGGGCCGGTGCATCATGCGATCAGCGTCGCCGAGCGCGGCGACGTCGTGGTGGTCGCGGCTGGCGGGCGCAAGGATGCCGCGATGATCGGCGACCTGCTCGGCGGTGCCGCCCGGCGCAAGGGCATTGCTGGCGTCGTCGTCGACGGTGCGGTGCGTGATGTCGGGCCGGTGTCGCAATGGCCGGATTTCGTCTTCTTCTCGCGCTGGATCATGCCGCGCGGCCCGTCCTCGATGGAGCGCGGCATCGTCAACGGGCCGATCGTCTTCGGCGGCGTCGCCGTCCAGCCGCATGACCTCGTCGTCGGCGACGATGACGGGCTCGTCTTTGTGCCGCATGGGCTGGTCGAGGCCAAGCTCGCGCCCTGCCTGGCGCGAGTGAAGGCGGAGGCCGAATGGGAGGTGCTGCTCGCCGGCGGCGCCTCGACGGTCGAGACCTTCAAGGTGCCGCCGATGGAGCGACTCTAGGCCGCAGCGGCTATCGGCTTGGCTTCGCCGCCCCGCATCATGATGCAGAAGCCGGCGGCGAAGAGGCAGAGCGCGCCGGCGATGAAGAAGGCCGGCAGGTAGCTGTCATAGACGGTGCGGCTGAAGCCGGCGCCATAGGCGGCGAAGGCGGCGCCGAGCTGGTGCCCGGTGAAGATCCAGCCGAAGACCAGCGTCGCCTTCTCGCCGAAGCGGTCGGCGGCGATCTTGATCGTCGGCGGCACGGTCGCAACCCAGTCGAGCCCGTAGAAGATCGCGAAGATCGAGAGACCGTAGAAGGAGAAGTCGGTGAAGGGCAGGAACAGCAGCGAGAGCCCGCGCAGGCCGTAATACCAGAACAGCAGCCAGCGGCTGTCATAGCGGTCCGAAAGCCAGCCGGAGCCGACCGTGCCGAGGAAGTCGAAGATGCCGATCACCGCGAGCACGCTCGCTGCCGTCACCGCCGCCATGCCGTAATCGCCGCAGAGCGAGACGAAATGGGTCTGCACCAGCCCGTTGGTGCTGGCGCCGCAAACGAAGAAGGTGCCGAACAGGATCCAGAAGGTGCTGGTCTTCGCCGCATCGCGCAGCGCGACGATCGGGGAGGCGAGCATCGCTCCGAGGCTGGCAGCTTGAGCCGGGGCCGGCACGATCTGCGTTGCGCCATAGGGGACGAGGCCGACATCGGCAGGCCGGTCGCGCATCAGAGCGAGGATGCCGACCGCCGCGAGCGCGATCATGCCGAGCACGAAGGTCATCGCGGCGCGCCAGCCGACCTGCTCGGTCAGAGCCGCGAGCAAGGGCAGGAAGACGAGCTGGCCGGTCGCGGTGCTGGCGGTGAGCAGGCCGACGACGAGGCCGCGGCGCTGCACGAACCAGCGCGTCGCGACGGTGGCGCCGAGCACCATGGCGGTCAGGCCCGTGCCGAAGCCGAGCACGAAGCCCCAGAGCAGCACCAGCTGCCAGAGCTGCGTCATGAAGAAGGAGCCGATGATGCTCGCCGCGATCAGGCTGAGTGCAACCAGCGCGACGGGGCGGACGCCGAAGCGGTTCATGAAGGCGGCGGCGAAGGGCGCCATCAGCCCGAACAGCAGCAGCCGGACCGCCAGCGCCGAGGAAATCTCGGAGGTCGCCCAGCCGAACTCCTTCTGCAGCGGCAGGATCAGCACGCCCGGCGCGCCGACGGCACCGGCGGTGACCAGCATGGTCAGGAAGGTCACCGCCGCAACGGCCCAGCCGTAATGGATGCCGCGGCGGGCGAAGGCGGCGGCGAGGCCGACGGGTTGCGGATGTTCAGCGAGATCGGTCGGCATGAATGGCCCTTTCTTTGCGGGTATATACCCGTTTATGCTTGAGAAAATCAGAGCGAATCGAGCGCAGCGTGCAATTGCCGCATGAAGTCGACGCCAAGACGGTCTTCGAGGGACTTCTGGGCGCCGTCCCAGAGGGGGGCGCCGTCTTCCAGAACCTTATGCCCGGCCTCGGTCAGGGTGACCGTGGCCTCCCGTTGGTCTTCGCCGCGACCGAGTTCGACCAGGCCCATCTTCTCGAGGACGCGGACATTGCGCCCGATGGTCGAGCGGTCGAGCTCGACGCGGCGGCCGAGCGCGGTCAGCGTCACCGGCTGGGTCCGGGCGATCGAGCGCATCAGGCTGAACTGCGCGATGTTGACCCCGACCGGAGCGATCGTCTCGTCATAAAAGGCGATCATCCGGCGCGAGGCCGAGCGCAGTGTCGTGCAGATGCAGGGAACCGACATGGGTTGCGGGTATATGCCCGCGATACGGGGAATGCAAGAGGGCTCTCCCGGTTGGGAGCGGGGTAGGGGTGACGGACTGCCGTTGATTGTCGGATCGAGGCGGCGCCGCTTCTGCCTTCTGCGGGTAGGGTGGGCCCTCATCCCTGCCCTTCTCCCACACGGGAGAAGGGTTCCCCGCGCCCTTGCTTTAGCGGTGGTGAGCTATCAGTTCCGCCCTTCCGGCAGGCGTGGCAGCGGCAGGAACTCGACGCCTTCCTCGTGCAGCATCCGGGCGTCTTCGAAGCTGGCCTCGCCATAGATGGCGCGGTTCTCGCTCTCGCCGTGATGGATCTTCAGCGCCTCCTCGGCGAAACGCTTGCCGACCGGCTCGGCATTGGCGGCGACATGCTCGTGCAGCGCGGTCAGCATGGCGCGGAACGCCATCTCCTTCTCGCCCATCAGTGCGGCCGGCTGTGCGGTGGGGGCAGGGGAGGGAGCGGGGATCGGCGACGGTGCAGCCGCCTCCGGTGCAAGCGCGGCCGGACGTGGGCCGCGATCGGTGCGGGCCACCGCCGGTGCCATCACGGCGCGCTCGACCTTGGCGCTGTCGCAGACCGGGCAGGTGACGAAGCCGCGCTTCGCCTGTTCGTCGAAGCTGCCGGAACTCGCGAACCAGCTCTCGAACTCGTGGGCGTTGTCGCAGATCAGGGTGTAACGGATCATGTCAACTCAAAAGCCGCCAATGACGGCTGCAGATAGGGGCGCGGCCGTTTGGCGGCAAGGTTCAGGCTCACTCGGCAGCGTCGAGCTTGGGTTGCTCGCTCCTGCGCGTCTCGACCGCAAAGGAGCGGGTGTGGCGCAGCGTCGGGATGCGCTGGCGGGCGTCGGCGACCAGAGCAAGGTCGATCTGCGCCATGATCAGCCCGGGTTCGTTTCCGGCTTCGGCCAGCACGCGGCCCCAGGGATCGACGATGATCGAATGGCCATAGCTCTCGCGGCCGTCCTCATGCAGGCCGCCCTGCGCCGCCGAGACCATGAAGGCGCCGTTCTCGATGGCGCGGGCCCGCTGCAGCACCTGCCAATGCGCCTCGCCGGTCTGGCGGGTGAAGCAGGCCGGCGCGGTCAGCATGACGGCGCCGGCCTCGGCCTCGGCTCGGTAGAGATAAGGAAAGCGGACATCATAGCAGATCGACATCCCGACCAGCCCCCAGGGCGTCTCGACCAAGGTCGCCCGGTCGCCGCCGGAAAAGGTGTTGGATTCGCGCCAGGTCTCGCCATTGGGCAGGTCGACATCGAAAAGGTGGATCTTTTCGTAGCGCGCGACGATCTCGCCCTGGGGGTCGATCATATAGGCGCGGTTGGCGATCTTCTCGCCGGCCTTGACCGAGAGCGAGCCGATCTGCAGCCAGACCTTGGTTTCGCGCGCCGCCTGCCGCAGCCCGGCCAGCACGTCGTGCTGATCCTCGCTTTGGCTGGTCTCGCGCAGGCGCTTCGTGTCGCGCTCGCAGAGATTGGTGACCTCCGGGGTCTGGACGAACTGCGCCCCGGCCGCCGCGGCCTCGCGGATCAGGCGGACCGCATCGTCCCGATTGCGCAGGGGATCGCGCGTCGAGCGCATCTGGACGCAGGCGGCGGTGAAGCGCGGCGCGGTCATCGGACTACTCCCTCAGGCGGCCTTCAGCAGCGGATCGAGCTCGCCGCGGGCATCGAGCGCGTGCAGGTCGTCGGACCCGCCGACATGGCGCCCGCCAATGAAGATCTGCGGCACGGAGGTGCGTCCGCCGGCCTTGGCCGTCATCTCCTGGCGCAGCTCCCTGTTGCCGTCGACATCAATCTCCTCGAAGGCGACTCCCTTCTTGGTCAGAAGGGCCTTGGCGGCCTGGCAATAGGGGCACCAGCCCGTGGTGTAGATCGTGACCTGCGGCATCTGCCTATCCCGAAAGACTGTTTCGCCTTGCAATATAGGGAGCCGTCACGCGTCCGTCACGACCCGGGCGAAGGTCAGCACGTCGACTGCGCTCGCCCCGCCGCGCAGCAAAGCGCGCGAGGCGGCGTTGACGGTCGAGCCGGTGGTCAGCACGTCGTCGACGAGCAGGATGCGCCTGCCCTCGACGAGCGGGCGCATCGCCGGCAGGACCTTGAAGGCGCCCTGTAGGTTGTCGGCGCGCTGCGCCTTGGTCAGCCCGACCTGCTGTCTGGTGCGCTTGACGCGGGCGAGCGCCTGCGGTGCGCAAGGGTGGCCGGATTGGCGGGCGATCGCCGCCGCCAGCGCCGCCGCCTGGTTGAAGCGCCGCGTCCACAGGCGGAAGCGATGCAGGGGCACCGGCACGATGAGGTCGGCCTCGGCGATCACCTCGCGGCCCGCCTGCGCCATCATCCGGCCGAGCATCAGCGCAAGCTCGGTCCGGTCGCCATATTTCAGCCGATGCACAAGCTCGCGCGCCGTGCCGTCGAAGCGGCAGGCGGCGCGGGCCCTCGCGAAGACCGGCGGATCGGCGATCGCGGCCGGCGAGATCAGTTCCGGGCCAAGATCGACCTCGAAGGGTGTGCCGAGCCGCTCGCAATAGGGCCGCTCGATCAGACCGAGCCCGGCCCAGCACTGCGCACAAAGGCCCTGCGCCTCGCTCGTGGCAGCCCGGCAGCCGACGCATGCGGGCGGGTAGACGAGGCCGATGGCGCTGCCGAGGCCCGTGCGCAGCCAGCCGCGCCCGCGCTGCAGCCAGCGCGTGGAGAGGGTTTTTCCTGTCTCGTCGGGATTTTCGGAAACGCTCATGCGCGGTGGAGGACGTAAAGAGAGGGTCTTCGCTTTCTCGCGAGCGGTGCAGGACGGCCCCTGCCAATTCCTGCCAGGTCGCCTATCTTGCTCGCGACGGCTCCGGCCCGCCTGGCGCTGACCGGCGCCATGGATGCCTTCCGCGGCCCTAGCGCCGCTTCGCGACAAGGATCGCCACGATGAGTCATGCCGGTACCTCTGCCTCCCCCGCCAAGCTGTTCACGCCATTCCGCCTCGGCGATCTCGAATTGAAGAACCGCGTCGTGATGGCGCCTCTGACCCGCAACCGCGCCAACAAGCACGATGATGCGCCGAACGCGCTCAATGTCGAGTATTACCGCCAGCGCGCCGGTGCCGGCCTGATCATCACCGAGGCGACGCAGATCTCGCAGCAGGGCCAGGGCTATATCTGGACGCCCGGCATCTATCGCGACGCGCAGGTCGCCGGCTGGAAGGCGGTGACCGACGCCGTGCATGAAGCGGACGGACTGATCTTCGCGCAGCTCTGGCATGTCGGGCGCGTCAGCCATGTCTCGCTGCAGCCGGGCAACCAGGCGCCGGTCGCACCCTCGGCCGTGCTGGCCAAGACCAAGACCTATATCGAAAGCGGCTTCGCCGAGGTCTCCGAACCGCGCGCGCTCAGGCTCGACGAAATTCCCGGCATCGTCGCCGATTTCGGCAGGGCGGCGCAGAATGCCAAGGCGGCCGGCTTCGACGGCATCGAGCTGCACGGCGCCCATGGCTATCTGCTCGACCAGTTCCTGCGCGACGGCTCGAACCAGCGGCAGGATGCCTATGGCGGCTCGATCGAGAACCGCGTCCGGCTGACGCTGGAGGTGGTCGATGCGGTGAGCAAGGTGTTCCCGAAGGAGCGCGTCGGCATCCGCATCTCGCCGGTGAGCCCGGCCAACGACGCCCGCGATACCGATCCGCAGGCGCTGTTCGGCCATCTCGTCGGCGAGCTCGACAAGCGCGGCATCGCCTTCATCCATGTCGTCGAGGGCGCGACGCGCGATGCGCGCGACTACCTGCCCTTCGATTACCTGGCCCTGCGCAAGGCCTTCCGCGGCGCCTATATCGCCAATAACGGCTTCACCCGCGCGCTCGCGATTGAGACGGTGGAGAAGGGCGAGGCTGATCTGATCGCCTTTGGCCGCCTCTTCATCGCCAATCCCGACCTGCCGGAGCGGCTGAAGCTGGATGCCCCGCTCAACACGCCGGATGTCGCGACCTTCTATGGCGGCGACGCCAAGGGCTACACCGACTATCCGGCGCTGGCTCCGGCAGAGCGCTCGCACGCCGCAGGATGAGGCGGTGAACGGCCTCCTGCGGGCTGCTTTGCACAGGCCCGCAGGTTTTTCACCTTCGGCTGCACGGAGGGGCTTGCGGCGCGGGCCGGCGCCGATTATACGGACGGCCTTGCCGCGCTGCTCCCATCGTCTAGCGGTCAGGACGTCGCCCTCTCACGGCGAAAACTGGGGTTCGATTCCCCATGGGAGCGCCATCGCGGCCAAATGAGCCTGTTTTATAAAGCTTTTTTCCTCTTCTTGTCCCACCTCGGAACCCGGTGGGACATTTGTCGACCCAGCCTGAAGCTTCATCATCGCTGAATCCGCCATCCGCGGTTTGCGTGCGGCGCGGGCGTAGCGTTCAACCTCCTCTAGCGTCTTGTGTCCCGTGACGGACATGACTTCGTGCGGCGTTGCCTGGCTCTCCGCCAGCCTTGCCGCGATAGCCTTGCGCAAGCCGTGGGCGCGTCCAGGCACGCCAGCATCCTTGCAGCGTTCGCGAAACCAGTTGCCGAATCCGTTCGGTGTGAACGGCTCGCCATACTGCGTCTCGAGGAAGACTTCCTCGCCGTGGGGCGTGAATTCGATTGCCTCAAGCAGTCGCGGATCGGCCGGGATGTCGATATCGACCGGTGAGCGATGCTCGTTCTTAGCCTGTTGGAAACGCAGTCGGCCATTTTGGATATGCGACGGGCCGAGCCGCACCGCGTCCTCCCTGCGGCCCGCGGAGTAATAGAGGAGCATCATCGCGAGCCGGGGCTTTGTGCCGAGCGGCCAGCGCTTTTCGAATCGGAGGACTTCCTCGACCGTCCATGAGTGGTGGCCGTTGGTCGTGTACTTCACCAGCTTCACGTCACGTGCCGGGTTGGCCGCAACTTCCTCTGCTGCCACTGCCCAACCGAAGAGCGCTTTAAGTGCCTTTAAGCGCTGATTGGCGGCGGCCTTCTCAAGCTCATCTCGTAGCCGGCGGACGTGTTTCGTCTCCATTCGATCGACAGGCAGACTGCCTTTCGTCTTGCACACGAGATCAAGGGCGCGGGTTCGCCATGCCCGCGTGCTGGTGTCCAGCAGTTTGAACTCCGAGCTCGCATAGTACTTCTGGCAAAGTTCGCGAAAGCTGCCTTTCTCGACCTTGCCAGGCGCGGAGGACTCGGCCGTCGGCTTACCCGCCAAGGCGTCGCGATACGCGCTCCAAAAGGCATCCGAGCCGTATTCCTGTGTGAGACGGACCTTCGGCTTACCTGGCACGCGAACATACCACCGCACATTTCCGTGCCGGTCGACGTCCTTACTGAGCCGGGGCGGGTTTGGGCGTGGCATCAGGCGGCGTCATCCCACGGGTTCGCGTCAGACACAGTGTTCCGATACGGCAGGCTGTCAAACGCCGCATCGAGATCCCGAACGTCCCAAATCGTGCGGGTGTTGATGGTGCGCGGGGAGGGGGCCCGGCCCTCCCTCACAAGGTCATCGAACAGTGAAGGCGAGATGCCGAAATAGAATGCGGCCTGCACCCGCGAAAGCCCGCGCGGCATGAAGCCGTGAGAATGTCGATTGTCATTGGCTGGCTGCATTCGGGCTCCACAGAGCGACTCGGAATGCTAAACAATATTCCGAATCCTAATTTGAAAAGTCAAGAGAAATCGACCGGTGCTCCGGTGTCCGCCTCGATTTCCATTACTACTCACCCGGATCACACAATTGATTGTCAAGCAGCGGCTAGCGCCCCGGAGGCAATGCGAAACGCTTTGAAATGCAGTTCGGAGCTGTCTTCCGGATTCAGGACGCCGGTCGCTCTACGCAGGGCTGCGAAAGAGCGCTGGCCGTGTTCCTGAACGTGCTTATCCGCGTGCTCGAGTATGAAATCGAGATGGGCCAGCCTGCCTTCGAACGCCCCGCCCACCTCCTGTGTAAGGCAGCGCAACTGCATCCCCTTGCCGCAGGGCGTGGGCCCATACGTGCTCTCGACGATCTCAAGAGTCTTGTTAACTGCGTTGGTCGACATGGTTGGCTCCCGTGTTGCGCGTCGGTATGGAATCAACAATAATTATTGATACCACGCCCGCACCGGGCGTCAACAATAATTGTTGATAGAGATGACGCCAGCGCAAACGAAAGCCGCCCGAGCCCTTTTGGATTGGTCGCAGGGAGACCTGGCTGCTGCAGCGGGGTTAGGGCTCTCTACAATCGTCGATTTCGAAAGGGAGCGTCGCGTCGTGTCGGCGGACGCCGTACGTGCGATCAAATCAGCTTTCCAGGCAGCCGATGTTGAGTTCATTGACGACGCCCGCGGTGAGGGCGTTGTGAAGTTGAAGCAACAAGCATTTGACAAATAATTGTTGCGCCATAGCGATTCCTAATTATAATTGTGAATCTGTGGTCGCGATATATACTAAAGTATAGTATAGACGCGTTATGGACTCGGATCTCCGATAGTGACATGACTCTGCCTCCTTCGAGGCGCGTCCATGTCTGATGATCAAGTCTATCGCCCCATCTTCGTAAGCCGAAAGACCGCAGCGGCGTTGATGGAAATCAGCGTCGACACGTTCGATCAATGGGTTCGCACTGGATTCGTGCCTCGGGCGCAGGTCAATCGTGGCCAAATTATCCGATGGCACTGGCCAACTGTTGAGGCGCGGCTGGCCAGCCCTGCCGAGCAACAAGCCCACGATCCCAGCATCGTCGGACCGATCACAGATCCCAAGGAATTGGCCCGCATCGCGCGTCACGTCGAACGCCGAGAGGCGAAACGGCTCGCGCGCTCCAAGCTCTATGAGACCTCTGGCTCGCCCCGGTCACCGCCAGAGGGTGGGGCCAAGCCATGACCGACGGGCCGCTGGGAAAGATCTACGACCTCGACGAAGCCGCCGCGTACCTGCGGGTCAGCAAGAGCGCTGTGGCGCGCGCCGCGAGGCGCCATGGCATAGGCGCCAGGTTCGGCCGGGATATCCGCTTCAGCGAAGACGACGTCCGGCAAATGTGGGACGCCCAGCGAGCGCACCCCGAAACCAGCCTGCAGAATTCCATACCGCTACGAGGGTCAGAGAAGGCATTCGAAAGCCTGATGAAACGAGCGCGTGAGCAGCGCGCCGCCAAGCTGCTGGCAAGAGGGAAAAAGCGATCATGAACAAGCCGATTGAGGAACCTGTCGTGGATCACTCTGTCCGCGTCCGGCTGGTCACCGCTCATCATGGCGGGGTCGTCACGGGTGCCGATGTGTTCAGCCTAGAACACTTCGGCGGCGTCCTGCCAAACGTTGGTGACGTCTTGCTTTGGATTCGCAACGAAGACGACTACGACGCAAAAGTGGTCCAGCGGCGTTACCGCGTAACCCATCCCGATCTTCGCATGCATTGGACTCTGCCGATGCGCGATGCGCCGCCAGCGCCCGAGCTCACGGGGATCGTCAGGAACGCTCTGGCCGTATCCGATTACCTCCAAGCGGTAGCAGAAGGGCAGCCGATGGAGGAGGTGATAATCCTCCTGCGGAAATGCAACGAGGGGTGGGAACGAGCCAGCGCTTGACTGCTCGTCTTGGTTGCATGACGCTACGGTAAAGACGGGGGGCTGTTATGAGATTATTATGCGCCGCCGCGTCAGCTCTCGCGCTCAACGCAACAGCCGCCCGATCCCAGGCTGTGCCACCCTGCATATTGACCCACGAGAAGGTCGCAAACGTATACCAAGGCTCGGCGCCCGAGAGCATCGAGTATGCGCTTGGCTGCAAATTGCAGAAGAGAAGCAGCTCTGGCTTCGGAACTTACGCATCTACAACATATGAGGCGACCGACGCGCGCGGATCCACCTTTACAGCGATTATGAACAGCACCGGCAGGCTACGCGACTATCATTTCTATATGCGCTAACCCCTACTCAATACCGGCCACGGCGAGGGTGCATGAAGAAGCTTGCGGTTTGGCTGCTCTGCGGCTTGATGATCATCATGGCGGCGAACGGCTTCTATGTGACCGGACCGGCGCTTCTCGCCGCACGGGAGGACGCCCGCAACGACCACGTCGTGATGGTCCCACATCTACGCTACGGCGTGGATCCTTCCGTCATCGTCATGGACCTTATCAAGATCGATCGTGAGGCGAGCATGGCGGACGTCACCCGCGTCATGCTGCAGATGGCGCACAAGCTGCGTGACCGCACGTTTTCGAGCGCACATCTGGCGTACCGAGGCCGGACGCGGTTCGTCCTGTCCGGCGCCGATTTCAAGGTGCTTGGTGAGGAATACGGCCCGCAGAATCCTGTCTACACCATGCGGACGCTGCCCGAGAAATTAACGCGGCCCGACGGATCCCGAGCGTTCGATACGTGGACGGGCGGCGTGATTGGCGTGCTTTCCCAGCAGATGGATGATTTCCAGGCGTTCCATCGCGAGTGGTATTTGAACGAGGGGATTTAGGGGCGTCGAAGAACTCGCCAAGGCGATCGCGCGGTGGCTGACCTCAAGCCAAGCCCCACCGTGAACAAAAGGTGTCAATAACTCATCCCATGCGCGCTGTCTGGCTAGACAACACAACCCCTGCGTGATCCGTTTACGCAGCGGTAACAAGGATGGTTTAAATGGCTGATGTCCATGTAACGTGCATCAACAAGATGCCAAGGAACAACCCCTACGAGGGAATTACGCATCTCGGAAATTCCACCGGAAAGTGGACAAGGCAGTCAGTAATCGACTGGATCGAGCGGAAAGATCACTCCTTCTACACCTTGGTGCAGGGGAACCGGGGGAACATCGGCGTCGTAGACGGGCCGAATGGGAAGTATCTACGGACCTATGCCGATGGGAAATGGAATGACAATCTACTTTCGCTCCCAGAGTGTCCGTAGGATTCAACTACCCGCGAAAGCTGCGCTTCAATAGGACACCGAATTATGGCTCAATGCACAGCACCACGAGAAGGCCATCGCTCATCTAGCGCGGCTGCTAGATGCCCAGCCTGCCGTGGCGGTTGGGGTCGCTCGCGCGGTTACGGGTCGTATTCTCCTCCGTCGTATTCGTATTCATCCTTCTCGTCGTCAGGGAGTAGCGGGTTCGGCAGGGGCAGTAGCGGCGGTTCCAGCCGAAGTGTGAAGCCGAAATGGTCGCGGGCCGGATCGACGATCCTGTACACACCCGCTGAGGTTCGGGCGCTCACGCCGATCCGGGAGAACGTAGAAAAGCAAGCTACTCTCGATCTTCGCGACGTCTTCCTCTGTCATGCCTGGGACGATCGCCAAGGCGCAGCCAAACAGCTGCACGATCTACTCGAGGCCGCGGGCGTGAAGGTCTGGTTCAGCGAGAAAGATGTCGGTCTCGGCGTGCCGTTGATGCGAGCGATTGATAAGGGACTGGCCAATTCGCGGGTGGGGATTGTGCTCGTTACCCCGGCGCTGTTGCGCCGTCTCCCGGCGGAAGGTATCGCTGACAAGGAGCTGTCGGCGTTACTTGCACGCGATCGGCTCGTACCCATCGTGCACGAAACCACGTACGAGGCTCTGCGCGATGTGAGCCCGTTGCTAGGTTCTCGAAGCGGATTGAGCACTGCTGAAGAGTCAATGACTGCGATAGCTGCCAAGCTCGCCGAGCTAGTTGCCGTATAGCCGCCGCAAGGAAGCCTATTCTGATGGGCCATTGGGAACAGATCGGCGTCGAGAACAAGCGAGCCCGCGAGCTGCTTGCTGCGCTACCGCCTTGGCGTCGACGCCTCAATAGGTGGGGCGTACCGGTTGCCTTCTGGCTGTTGGTGATCGCCGGGATTGCGTGGTGGGTGACGAGCCGCCGGTAACCGGGACGTCGAACCCGTAAACCGGCGGCAATCCATGGAGGATAGCGCTTAGCGGCGCGCTGCCGTTTCCGGTAGCCGCATGCGCCCTTCGGCATAGAACCGGTGAAGGTCGTCCCCGCGACGATAAATTGCCATGGCAATCTTCGCGTATGTGACCATGTGACCCGCGCAAGCGTCTCGTATCGCCGTGGAATCGGTGGTGATCATGCGGCTCATCAACTTGTCCGCACGCTCCCTAGCCATGTCAGCGAGGGCTGGAACAGAAAAGTCTCTGTCATCCGATCCGAGTACGCCGTCCCTGTCTAAAATGCCACGGAGTTCGCGGTAACTATCCTGCATTTCTTGCTTATCGCCTTGGAATATTTCCACAAGTTCGTCGATCTGCTTCAGAGGCTCGGCCACGCCTTTCACCTCGATCTCGCCGGGGGAGGCATATTTTATTTTAGAAACCTGTAAAGGATAGTCGTCGCTAGAATCGGAAGATATATCCCTGAAGAAGCCCAGATAGCTTCCTCCGCCCTGCCAAGGGTATTTGGCTATACGATCACCAAGCGCATGTCCCAGAGGCCGCACGTATGATTTTAGGTCTGATAGATATGAAAATAAAGCATAAAGATCTGCTAGCTTCGCGTAGAATCGCGAAAAATCTGAGGCTGACCACTTTCCATCGATCTTGTATTCGTGGCGAGTGAGGGATGTGAGAATTTCTCCACTGAAGGTTTCTGTGTGGTTCCTTGCGAAAAAGCCCTTCCCGGGCAATAAACTGGAATAGTCATCAGTTACAGCTTCAATTGGCTGCATAAGTACTTCGTCTTCAAGGTCATCCCAATCAAAAATGTATGGCGCCCCAACGCGTGGGTGCGTCATGACGAAATTGAGATCGACTTTTTGATCAAGGTAATCCTTGAAAATTTTGTCGGTAACTGCTTTTGCAATGTAGGGTTGCACAAAACCATTGACTTCACCTGGAACGGCGTAAGCGAGCAGGTGAGTGCCCTTCCGGTTCTGGAGGAGCGCCAAGATCGGCTCATCAAAGTGCACGAGAGTTTGAACGTACGCGGCACGGAGTCGGTTGCGGATTTTCATAGTATGCTCACGACATCTGTCACGGCCATGCCAGGGTCGAACCCGGCGGCCATCCAAAAACTGATGTGAGGCGAGTCAGGTCTGCCCTTGAAGCCAACCCCAGCTGCTGGATTGATTGTCATGATAGCACCATAAGGCTTATGCCGCAGAAGCCCGAGTGGCTCCGCGAAATCTCGCACGCGAGCTATCGCCCCGCTACCCCATGTCTCGTCATACTCGATAAGCGAGCACGCGGCCCAGATGCAGGGGTCAACCTTCTTTTTGGGGGTCTTCCCGAGCGCGTTGAAAGAGTGACAAAAAATTTCATCCACTTCAGGGCCGGCTATTAGCCTTACAAATATCCCTGATAAAGGAGTAGCTGATATCGGCGGGCATTGCTCAGGAAGAGGCTCTTTCGGCAAAAACACTAAGGCGTTCCCCCAAACGCTATTTGAACGGAATAACAGCTCGCCTCAAGGTTGCGATTTTTACAAGTGTGCTGCCAGCATCAGCCTGCTTTTTCTGTTCAACGTGACATGAACACGTCACACACCCTCGCCATTGGCGTGGAGCGCCACACGCAAGAATGGTGTCCCTAAGCCGCTTCCCCAAGCACCTCACCAATCCGGTCGTCCCAACGCCGCACGACCGCCGTTTGGATGCTCTCGCGGGTGATCTTGATCCACTGACAGTGTCCGCCCACGCCAGCCATACCGGGCCCGTGGCCGGCATTCTGGCCTCGGATGCGGCGTTGAGCCTCCATCGTCTCTACGCCCGCCGACAGTATGTCAGTGGCCGGTTCCATGGCCTCCAGCAGGACGGCAAGCTCGGAGTTGTATGGCGCAATTGCGACCGGGCCGAGCCGGTGCAAAATCCAGGGTTCAACGTTTGTGTCGTGACTCGCAACAACATATGCCTCGGGCCGGTTCCGCGCGATGGAGAACCCCGCGACAAAGAGGTCAAAGTCGGCGCCGATCTGGCAGAATTGGAGCGTATCGACCTCGCGCTCGGAAACCTCTCGCGCAAGATCCACAATGCCTTCGACAAGTTCGTCGAACGTCTCGAATTTGCGCCCGATCTCCGGGCCGAGCATATCCATCAGCAGTGTTGGGCCGCGAGAACACGCAACCGCGTTGAGATGAGGATAGAGCTGCCCCTTGCTTGAGATTGCACCTAGCGTACCGTCGCCGAGGTAATGGGCGCCGTCACAAAAGACATGAATGGCATCGGTCTCAGTGATGATGTTCACGGCGGTCATGTGTGAATTACTCCGTAAATGGCCTCTATTGGCCCTGTTCCAATCAACGCCGCCTGCAGCGCAGCCTTTGCTAATTGCTTGACGAGATTCTTGAGGACATCTTCGGCCTTGCCGCCCTCAATGATGATGTCGCTAAGTGCGTCTACGGCTGAATCTCCGAAGAACTTTGAAGCATCGTTCGCAGCCTTTTGGGCGTCCTCGAGCTCCTTCTTTTTAGTACGGAGCTGCTCGGAAAGCTGGATCTCTTTATTGAGCTTGCCCAGGATCTCTTCGCGGGTTTGTGCATCGAGGCGGTTGAGGTCGACTCCGGCTCGCGCGAGCTCCATCGCAGCGCGCTTCTCGGCATTAGATTTGCCGAAATTATCAATCTCTGCCTGCAGTACGAGGTTCTGACGGGCCACGCTGTCGGTGTAGCGGTTCAGGCGGTCTTCGGCGGTTTCGGACTCGCTTTTCCCGCCGCCTCCCTTGCCGCCGCCCTTCTGGGCTGCTTCAGCCGCCAGAATGGCCTTGGCGGCATTTTCAGCGGCAGCCCGCGATACCGGCGAGCCGCCTTCCATTGCGGCTTTCCACAGTTCGGTGGTCTTCTCCTCGAGCTTCCTCTTGTCCTCATCCATCTGGGCAAGGCGCACCTTCCCCTGCAACTTCAGGGCCGCCACTACGGGATCGCGCGCCACTTCAGCGGCTGGATCCGGCAGCTTCCCCGTGTCCACGACGAAGCCGGAGCGGTTGAGCGCTGATTGCTCGTCCTGAAGCTTGCTGCTCGTAGCAAATCCCTCAGCCGCCGCCCGCGTACTGATGAGAGCCCCCCGCACCGCCGCTAGCTGCGTGAGCATGTTGGCGATGGAGCCAAAGGCCCGGGCGAAACTGATATCGGTTTCGCCCAGCCGCTTGAGCTCGTCCGCGGCAGCAAGGGCCGCCTTTTCGTTTCCCTCAAGCCCCTTGGTAACAAGGTCGATAGCGCGCCGTTTGTCGTCAGCGCTTACGCCAGCAGAACTGATCGTGCCGGCTGCCGCGGTCAGAGCGCTGCGCAGGGCGCGCTCCAACCCCTCGGCAGCTGCCTTATCCTCCTGAAGCTTCTTATTATAGCCGTCGGTGACGGCCTTGTTCATGCGATCGGACGTTTCAGCGACCTGATCGCCAACGCCCTTGATTGCGTCTTTGGCGTCATTCGCCGGAGGCCGTAGTGCCTGCAGCGCAGCCGCATAGCGATCAGTGGTTTCCTTGCCCTTGCCGGCCTCAGTCGCGAGATATGCAACCACCGCGGCCGTACCAAGGATCGCCGCGCCGATAGGGCCGCCAACGAGCGCCAGAGCGCCGCGCAGGGCCGCCACGCTTGTCGCTGCCAGCTGAGCCCGCACGCCGAGTGCAGCCAGCCCTGCGGACGCCGCCGTAGACGCCGTGACGGCCGCGCCAATCTGCGCCACCATGGGCGCAAGGCCCTGCGCTACCAGCCGGCTCGCAATTACGGCACCTACAGCCGCAGCGGCCGTGGCTACGCCATCAATATTCTTGGCTAGAAACTGAATTGAAGACGACGCTGCCGATGCGGCAATGCCCATCTGTTGGCTATTTCCAACAAACTTCAGCGCCGCGTTCTGCAGCATGGTGAAGCTGTCGGCGATCGACGCGTTTGTCTTGGCAAAGGCCGCGCCAACTTCAGGCGCAGCATTGACGATCGCGCGAAATACGCGATCAGAGACCAGTTTGCCTTCGGCGCCCAGATCCTTCAGCTGCCCAACAGCAACACCGAACTCCTTGGCGATGGCCTGAGCCACGACCGGGGCGTTCTCAAGCAGCGACCGAAGCTCGTCGCCCTGCAACCGACCAGACCCAAGCGCCTGGCCCAACTGCACAAGCGTGGACTGTGTTTCTGCCGCAGACGCACCGGACACCTTCAGCGCCTTCGACACAGTTTCGGTCGCGAGGGCAATCTCGCCCTGCGTCGCGCCGAAATCCTTGCCGGTGCGGGTCAGACGTGCGTAAAGGTCAGCGACCTCAGCAAATCCCGTCCGCGACCGTGTAGCAATATCGGCGATCTCATTCGAGACTGCACCGGCCATCGCTTCACCGACGCCGGCCGATTTAATCTTGTTCGTGGCCTCCTGCCAGGTATCAGCGAGCTTCTTCAGCTCATTCAGTACCGCGGCACCACCAACAATCTTAGCTAGTTTGTCGAAGGAGCCCGAGACATTGGACTCCATTTCGCTGGCGCGGGACTCAATGCTTTTAGAGATGCGATCAAATTGGTTGGACTGTCGTTTTAACGCGCGTTCAAAGCGATTTGCGGTCACGTCTAAGACGAGACTGAGTTTTTCTGCATCTACTGCCATAAAAATACCTTGCAGCGATGAGCAGAATCAACGAGCTGATTAAGATCGATCGCTTTGTCAAAGTGGAAAAGAAAATGTCGGAGAACGCGCAGGACGTCGTCGAGCTCGCGGCTCACATCGTGTCGGCCTACGTTGCAAACAATAGCGTGCCGCAAAACGAGTTGGCCGCTTTGATCGCAAGTACGCATGCCGCGCTAGCCGGCCTCGGGTTGGCACCCGCACCTGCTCCTGAGGAAAAAGCCGTGCCTGCGGTCTCGATTAAAAAGTCGATTTCGCCAGACTATTTGATCTGCTTGGAGGACGGCAAAAAGTTCAAATCGCTTAAGCGGCATCTTCGCACGGCGTATGACATGTCGCCCGATCAGTACCGCACCAAATGGGGCCTGCCGCCCGACTATCCGATGGTGGCGCCTGCTTACGCTGAGGCGCGCTCGCAGCTCGCTAAGCAGATGGGTTTAGGCCAGCAGCGTCGTAAACGGTGTTCCGACCGCACCTTCTTCGCCGCGGATTGAGCGCCCACTCTAACGATCCTGATTTGGAGGGATCGTTTTGTGTCTAGGCTTGACCATAGACTTGAGCCTGAGGGCGAGGTGCGCCG